>Ga0247727_10000638_pt1 | contig 85686 bp, 70 predicted proteins | sample WisWelCaveWW1625_FD_202498 | JGI IMG/M metagenome (GOLD analysis project Ga0247727, IMG submission 202498) | Biofilm microbial communities from Wishing Well Cave, Virginia, United States - WW16-25 | ecosystem: Environmental > Aquatic > Deep subsurface > Groundwater > Cave microbial mat | place...
AATGATGCGTATCAGCGGCCAATCATAGCAGGCGCGCAACATCCTCTTGTCGGGGAGAGCGAGAACAGCGCCGCAACTGGCGCCGAGATAATCCTGCAATCTCCCGGATGGCGCGCCATCATCGTAGAATGCAGACGTACGGAAATGGGGCCAGTCGAAGTCACCGCCTGCGAGAGCTCTGCCGTCTTGTCGAAGTGCAAGCGCTCGCACCTCTTTGTCGAAGTCGACGGCGAAGTCCGCATACGACGTGTCCAGCGTGCCGTCCGTGTTCAGCCGGGCAAAGCGCTTCCTCCCCACGCCGTCAAACGTGGTGAACGCACCGCCGATCAGTACCTTTTCGTCGGCCTGCAGCAGCGCGGCATGCACGCGGTTGTCCGCGCCCGCTCCACTCTGAAAGGAGGAGTCGAGACTGCCGTCGGAGGCAAGCCGTGCGACACGATTACGCACCACTCCGTTCACCAGGGTGAAGTCGCCTCCCAGGACGATCCTCGAATCGGGCTGAAGGGCGAGCGCATCCACGGCCCCGTTCGTACCCCCGGTCCCGCTCGCGAACGCCAGGTCGAGCGTCCCGTCGGCGTTCAGCCGCGCGATGCCGGGACGGCTCACTCCCGCAACGTTCGTGAACGCGCCGCCGATCAGCACCTTGCCGTCGGGCTGAAGGACGATGGCGTGGACCTCGCCGTCCGCACCCGTTCCGTCGTTCTGGAACGAGCCATCCAGCGTCCCGTCGGCATTCAACCGGGCCAGGTTGCTGCGGGGCAATCCGTCCACCGAGCCGAACGATCCACCCATCAGCACCCGGCTGTCCGGCTGGAGCGCGAGTGCCAAGACGACCGGTGTCTCGGCTTTCGCTACCGCAGGATCGGCGAAGCTCTCGTCCAGCAAGCCGTCGGCGTCCAGGCGTGCCACAGAGCTGCGGCTTGCTCCATTCACCCCGGTGAAATCGCCGCCGATCAGCACCTTGCCGTCGGGCTGCAGTACGATTGCTCGAACACCCGTCCCCCCGGTCACCGTGGCCGTGAAGCTATCCGCAACCGGGCTTGCGCGCGTGATCCTGTTCGTCGGTGTGTCCGACGACGCTCCCACGAGTACCTTGCCGTCCGGCTGCACGGCGAAGGCATACACGGAGCGCACGACGAATCGACCTGGGTCGAAAGCGGGGTCGAGATCGCCCGCTTGTTGGACGCCCCACAAAGGTGCCTGACCCGAGCGAAAGATCGAGAACGCGAGGAAAGCAGTGGAAATGATCCTACGGAAGCCGCTTCCCATCGTCGCGCCCAACTCTGTTCTCGCCCCGCCAATCCATCCCCAGGACTCTTGCAAGAGCATATCCCAAGACTCTGGGCCTGTTCCCGATAACCGAGCTGCCCGGCTCTGCGGCCGCCCACCTCGTCGAGCTCGGCCGAAGCGCAGCCCGCCTATCTGGTCGGGTACGCCAGAGCCGCTCGGGAGTCAAGATCGATTGGTTTTCCGTCGTCCATTGTCACCAGTTCGCCTGACCCAGGCAGCTCCGCCCCGGAGGGTCCGCGGGCTGGTCGTGAACTACGGTGGAACCGGCGTGCTGCCGTGCAGGCGGGCAACGGGATTGCGCGTGACGCCGTTCACGCGGGTGAACGCGCCCGCGATGAGCACCTTTCCATCGGGCTGCACCCACACGGAGGACACGCGGCGAGCGTCGCTTGCCCCGCCGAGGCCATCCTGGAAGCTCGTGTCGAGGCTGCCGTCGGCATTCAGGCGGGCAATACCGTTGCGGCTCGCTCCGTTGACGCTGTCGAACGCTCCACCGAGCAGCACCTTTCCGTCGGGCTGCAAGGCCACGGAATAGACCGAGCTGCTGGCCCTGGCCAGGAAAGTCGTATCGAGGCTGCCGTCGGCCTTCAGGCGCGCAATGCGATCGCGGCCCGCCCCGTTCACAATGCCGAAAAAGCCCCCGATGAGCACCTTCCCGTCTGCTTGGAGTGCAATGGCATCGACTTCGCCGTTGGCCCCGCTCAAACCGTCCAGGAAGCCCGCGTCGAGACCGCCGTGGGCCTTCAGCCGGGCGACGCGGTTTCGGCTGACCCCGTTGACAACCGTGAAATTGCCCGCGATGAGCACACTGCCCTCCGCGTCAAGCGCGATGGAGTAGACATCATCAGAACCGGTGCTGATCCCACCGGTCCGGGCTTGAAAGCTCTCGTCGAGACTTCCGTCGGCGTTCAAGCGGGCGAGGCCATTGTGGCTCGCCCCGTTCACCGTGCCGAATCCCCCTCCGATCACGACCTTCCCGTCCGGCTGCAACGCGATGGCGTTGACCGCGCCCCCTGCCCCGCTCATCCCGTTCAGGAAGGTCCCGTCGAGACTGCCGTCAGCGTTCAGGCGCGCGATGCCTCCGCGGCTCACGCCGTTCACAGCGTAGAAGCTCCCCCCGATCAGAATCTTTCCGTCCGGCTGCAGCGCGATGTCGTTCACCGCGCCCCCTGCGCCGCTCATCCCGTTCAGGAAGCTCCCGTCGAGACTGCCGTCAGCCCTCAGGCGCGCGATGTTCCTCAGACCCAGGCTCACCCCGTTGAACATGGTGAGACTGCCCCCGATCAGCACCTTCCCATCCGGCTGCTGCACCACGGTGCCCATCTGACCGTAGACCTCGGGCGTCTCGCCCAGGAAGCTGGTGTCGAGGCTGCCGTCGGCGTTGAAGCGGGCAATACCGTTGCGGCTCGGCCCGTTGACGCTGACTCCCCCGAGCAGCACCTTCCCGTCGGGCTGCAAGGCCACGGAATAGACCGAGCTGCTGGCCCCGGCCAGGAAAGTCGTGTCGAGGCTGCCGTCGACGTTCAGCCGCGCGACGTACGGACGATAGCCGCCGCCGCCATAGTAATAGACGAAGTTTCCTCCGATCAGCACCCTTCCGTCAGGCTGGGATACGACCGAAAACACGGACACAGGGAGGGGGCGTCCGGGGATTCTGAGATCCCGAAAAGTCGTGTCGACGCTGCCATCGGCGTTCAGACGGGCCACCCGGCCGTACCATATGGAGGAGCCGCCGACCACCAGCTTTCCATCCGGCTGCAGAGCCATGGCGTTGACAAGGTAGAGCCCGCTCAGAGTGTCCAGGAAGCTCCGGTCGACGCTGCCATCGGCGTTCAGACGGGCCACGCGTCGCCCCACCCCGTCCCGGGTAGTGAACGCACCGCCCACGACCACCTTGCCATCGGGCTGCAATGCGAGGGCGCGCAACCCGTCGTCGGCTCCGACATTCATGTCGAAGCTCGGGTCAAAGCTGCCGTCGCTGTTCAGGCGAGCGATGGCATTCCGCCGGGCCCCGTTGACGGTATTGAACGCCCCGGCAATCAGCACCTTTCCATCGGGCCCCAGCGCCAGGGCGAGGACACTGGCCTGGCCCGAGTCCCTCCTCACCCCGGCCTGGAAGCTCGTGTCCACGCTGCCGTCAACGTTCAGGCGGGCGATGGCGCGGCGGCTGACGCCGTTCACTGTGCTGAACTCCCCTCCAATCAGCACCTTCCGATCCGCCTGCAACACCACGGCGTTGATCGGGCCGTCGGCGCCGCTCATCCCGTTCAGGAACGTGGGATCGATCGTCCCGTCCGGATTGAGACGTGTGATCCCGCCGCGCACCACCCCGCTGGCCGTCTTGAAGTTCCCCGCAACCAGGATCCTCCCGTCCGGCTGGACCGTCACGCTGCTGACCTTCGGAGACGCCGTTCCGAATGCGCCCTCGACACCGTTCTTGCGCGACCTGGGGTCGAACGAGTAATCCACATCGCCACCCTGCGGCTCGTGAACCGTCAGCCCGGCGTCGGCACTCGTCGCCCTCTTTCCCGACCCGCTCGAGACGACCACGCTGTATTGGCCCTTGTCCTCGAGGTCGATCTCCGAGAGGATCAGCACGTCCCTGTCCGCCCCGTGGACGCCCGGGCCGTCCGCGAGATCGACTCCGTCCTTGCGCCACCGATAGGTCAGCGGCCCCCGCCCGCTCGCGATCACGGTGAAGATCGCCTCTCCGCCTTCGATCATCGTCTGGGGCGCCGGCTCGGAGAGGATCGCCGGGGCGATGTCCTCGCACACCGTCGGCGCGTACCAGCAGCCGAGAACCGGATGGCAGGAATCGGCCGTGCAGGGGTTCTCGTCGTCGCAGCTCGAGGGGGAGCCTCCAAGGCACCGTGCGTATGAGTCGCACGTGCCATTGGACGTGCAGCGGTCGTTGCAGGAGGCTCCGGATGCGACCGCCGTGTGAGAGCAGCCCGTCGGCGGATCGCACGTGTCCGTCGTGCACTCGTTTCCGTCGTCGCAGTCGACCGGGGTGGCATCGCACGCCGCGGTCGCCGGATCGCAACCGTCCAGGGTGCACGCGTTCTGGTCGTCGCACACCGGACGGTGGACGCACCCCACGCTATACGCCTGGCAGCTGTCCAGGGTGCAGGGATTCTCGTCGTCGCAGTCGATCGGCGTGTGCAGGCACTCGACCGTCGGCGCTCCGCAGGCGTCCCGCACGACGGTGCAGCTGTCGCTCGTACACTCGTTGTGGTCGCTGCAGCCGGGGACCCCCACACAGGCGCCCGCCGGGTCGCACGTTCCGACCATGAAGCAGCCGTCCTCGCACGCCCCTCCCGGCGGGATCTCGGCGTGGGAACAACCCGTCGTCGGGTCGCAGGTGTCCGCCGTGCACGGTCGGCCGTCGTCGCAGTCGAGGAGGCCTGGCTGGCCCAGAAGGATGCTCACTCCCGGGGAATCATGGTTCGCCACGGCGAGGTCGGCGCGTCCGTCCAGGTTGAAATCCCCGATGGCGACATTCCAACCCACGAAGACCGTCGGCCCGGGACCGAGCGTGAACCTGCCCGTTCCGTCTCCCAGCAGGGTCTTCGCGCTCGGCGGTCCCACGACGAGATCGGCCCACCCGTCGAGGTTGAAGTCCCCAACGGCGATGTAGCGCGGGTCGTAGCAGAACACCTCGATCTGGACCGGGGAGCCCGGGGCGTGGCCGAACCCACCCGCGCCGTCTCCGAGCAGGATCGCCACCTCGCGCGGCGTGTAGCTCACCACGGCGAGGTCCGGTCGGCCGTCCGCGTTGAAGTCTCCCGGAGCCGCGGCCATCGGAAGCACCCCAACGGAGATCGGAGACGATGAGGATTCTGCGAACCGTCCCGTGCCATCCCCGAGCAGAACGGTCACGCTGTTTCCGTAGGAGTTCACGACGGCAAGGTCCGGGTTGCCGTCCCGATTGAAATCCGTCACAGCAATCGAGTTCGGGCCGATCCCCACCCTGGCCGGCGAACCGACCGCCTCGGTGAACCGCCCCGTGCCGTGTCCCAGCAGGATCGTGACGTTGCCAAAATTCGCCACGGCGAGGTCGGGCCTGCCATCGCGGTTCAGATCCGCTACGGCGAGGTCCGTCGCACCGTAGCCCACGGGAACCGGGGATCCGGCTGCCGGGGCGAAGCCTCCCGTTCCGTCCCCGAGGAGGATCGTTACGACGCCCGCCGCCACGAAGCGCTGCGAGCTGACCACCGCCAGGTCCAGATCGTGGTCGAGATCGAAATCCGCAATCGCCACGGCTCTGGGACTTGCGGGAACCCGCAAGCTCCCGTCCAGGCGAAACGCTCCCGTGCCGTCGCCCAGGAGGATCGTCACGTCTCGAGAGTTCACGACGGCAAGGTCGGGATCGCCGTCGAGGTTGAAATCGCCCGCGCCGACATCTTCCGAGACATCGCCCGCCGGGGCTGGCCAACCGGGGGCCACGGTGAACGGGGCCGCTCCTCCCGCCAGGCAACGCCCGCCATGGCACGAGTCGTTCGTCGTGCACAGGTCGAGGTCGTCGCACGGGGCTCCGTCGGGCGCTCCGGCACAGCCGGCGAGACCTGCGTTGTCTTTCCTTGGCGGGAGCTTCCCTTCGACCACTCTCGCGGTCGACACACTGGACTCGAGCGCGGCCGGGGAATCCTCCGGGCCGGGCGAACGCGCGCCGGAGCCAAGCGCAGGCAGCCAGAGCAGTGACGCGACGATTCCGACCAGGAAAGCTGCGCACCGCTCGCCCGCTTGGAACAAGCCATGAGCGGTGCCTTCCTTCATCGGCCAATCTCCGATCGATCGAGATTCGCCGTTGAGTGTAGCAGCTTCCCTGCCCGGGTGACCACCCGGAATGCGACCCTTCCGCGCTCTCGGTACGAGATCTTAGTGCCGTCCACGGGCGCAGCCACCGTTGGAGCGTCACAGCATCCCATCTCCCTCTCAGGCTCGTGTACGTGCCCCTCGCCACGATCACGTGGTCGTACAGCTCGATCCCCATCAGCTCGCCGGCACGCTGCACGCCGCGCGTGAACTCCAGGTCCTCGGGCGAGCCCCGCGCCTCGGCCGACATCGCGCGACTCGAGAGGTACCTCGGGCAACACGCAAGGTGCTTCAGGACCGCTTCAGCACCACAGCTGCGACATCCCCGGGCAACACCGTAGCCCGTCACATCCGAACCGGTTCCAGCAGTGCGTAGATCCCCCTGAGGATCTCCTGGAGCCGCAGCGCGCTCAGCCTTCCGACTCGGCCGCCCAGCATGGAACGGTCCACGGTCGCGAGCTGGGAGATGTTCACCACGCTTCGCCTGGGGAGGCCCCCCTCCCCCTGCCGGAGCGCCACGTTGCCAAACGCTTCGCCGAGCCGGAGGTTGGTCGTGATGGCGGCGACCACGACCGTTGGGATCCGGCTGGCATTGAACGCATCGTTCTGGACGATGACACAGGGGTGGCGGTAGCCCGGCTCGGATCCCCTGGGTCTCCCGAAATCGACCCAGTGCACCTCGCCCTGCGAGATCATGAATCCTCGCGGTCGATCAGCTCGCAGAAATGCGCGATCGATGCGCGCCGAAACGCGGCGTCTCCAGGAGACGCCGTCTCGCTTCCGTAGATCCGATCGAGATTGGCGACGACCGCCTTTGCAGACACGGTCTTCAGGTACCACCGGGCCGCGCGCTGAAAGAACTCACTGCGTGACATCCTCGTGCTCCTGCGGAATGCTTCGATGGAGTCGTTCAACTCGTCCGGGATCGCGATGGCCGTCTTCATGGGTCACCCTCCACTGGTTATACCCGTAGTATAACCGCCCACCGGGTGACCGACCACGGTCCTACAGCATCCCCATCTCCCTCAGGCTCGTGTACGTACTCCTCGCCACGATCACGTGGTCGTACAGCTCGATCCCCATCAGCTCCCCGGCCCTCTGCACGCCCTTCGTGAACTCCAGGTCCTCCGGCGACGGCTCGGTGCAGCCCGAGGGATGGTTGTGCACGAGGATGAACCCCAGAGCGAGGTGCAGGATCGCCGGGTAGAGGATCTCGCGCGGATGGGTTCGCGTGGTGTTGAGCGAGCCGACGGAAAGGGTCTCCCGGTGGAGGAGGCCGTTCTGCGCGTCGAGGTAGAATCCGACGAGGTGCTCCTTGCGGGCGCGGGTCATGCCACGCACGCGCTCGTACACCTCCTTCGGCTTGGTCAGACGGGGACGCTCCTGGATCGGGTCCCTTCCGTAGATCCTGCGCCCCAGCTCGAGGACGGCCAGGATCCGGGCGGCCGAGGCCGGGCCCACGCCCGGATCCCGATCGAGCTCCGTCGGGAGCACCCTCGTCAGGCCCTGGAGCCCGTGGCGCCGCAGAAGTCGCTCGGCGACGCGTCCTGCCGGCTCGCCCCTTCGCCCCTTGCCGAGCACGACCGCCAGAAGCTCCCCGTGCGAGAGAGAGGATGGGCCTCGGGCGAGCATCTTCTCCCTGGGCAGGTAGGCCCGGGGAAGCGCGCGATGCCGGCTCTTCGGGGCCTCGAGGAAGGGAAGGTCGGGACCTTGCTCCAGAGGAGCGGCTTCGGCGACGAACGATCCTGAATCGGAATCCTCGAGCCTCGGGTCGTGCACGGATCCCTCCTTCGCGGCGGGCGGTGCCGTCGCGCGAGCGGGGGGAGGCTCGGGACCGCTTGCGGCAGATACTTCGGCGACGGCGCCAGGACGTCGGCGCTCACCTCGGGAGGATGCGCACCCTCCTTCCCTCGACCTGGAGCCGACCCTCGAAGAACAGCGACACGGCCTCGGGGTAGATCCGGTGCTCCTGCTCGAGCATGCGGGCCGAGAGGGTCTCGACCGTGTCGTCCTCCAGAACGGCCACGGCGGCCTGGCACACGATCGACCCGTGGTCGCACTCCTCGTCCACGAAGTGCACGGTGCAGCCAGTGATCTTGACCCCGTGGTCGAGCGCCTGCTTCTGGGCGTCGAGGCCGGGGAACGCGGGAAGGAGCGCGGGATGGATGTTCAGAATCCGGTTCCGGAACTCGGACACGAGATACGACGAGAGAAGGCGCATGTATCCCGCAAGGCAGACGAGATCCACCCGGTGTCGGCGGAGGACCTCGGCGATGGTTCGCTCGTGCGCTTCCCGGGACTCGATCGTCCGGTGGTCCACGAACTCCGTCGGAATCCCCATCTGTGCCGCGCGCTCGAGGCCCGACGCTCCGGGGACGTTCGAGATCACGACGGCGGGATCGGCCGCGATGCGGTTCTCGCGCATTGCCTGAACGAGCGCGACCATGTTGCTTCCGCGACCGGAGAGGAGGATCCCGACCCTCCCCCGCTCAGACATACACGACCGTCCGATCGCCGGATTCCACCGAGCCGATCCGGTGGTGCTTCTCTCCCTGTCGGTCGAGGTGCGCCTCGAGCTCGGAGAGCTTCTCGGACCGCACCACGGCCACCATCCCGACCCCCATGTTGAACGTCCGGTACATCTCGGCCTCGGGGACGCCGCCCATCCGCTTGAGGTACGAGAACAGCCCCGGTACGGGCCAGCTCCCGCGCAGGATCCGCGCGGCGGTTCCTTTCGGAAGGATCCGCGGGAGGTTGTCCGTGAGGCCGCCGCCCGTGATGTGGGCGAGCCCCAGGAGCAGATTCGCCTCGAGCGCACCCTCCAGAACCCTGAGGTAGGAGCGGTGCTCGGCCAGGAGGAGATCGGCGACGGTCGCCTGGAGCTCCTCCAGGCGGCTCGCGATCTTGAGGCCGCACCTCTCGAAGAGGATCTTCCGGGCCAGGGAGTATCCGTTCGTGTGGAGCCCCGCCGACGGCAATCCGACGAGCACGTCCCCGGCCTCGATGCGGCTTCCGTCGAGGATTCTCTTCCGATCGACGATCCCGACGATGAACCCCGCCAGCTCGTACTCGCCGGGGCGGTAGAACCCCGGCATCTCCGCCGTCTCCCCGCCGAGGAGCGCGCACCCCGCCTCGCGACACCCCGTGGCGATCCCCTCCACGATCTTCGCGAACACGCCCGGGTCGAGCCGCCCCATGGCGACGTAGTCGAGAAAGAACAAAGGGCGCGCGCCCTGGACCAGGATGTCGTTCACGGAGTGGTTCACGAGATCCCGTCCGACGGTGTCGTGGATCCCCGCCTCCATCGCCACGGCGAGCTTCGTCCCCACGCCGTCGCACGAGGCGACGAGCACGGGCTCGTTGAGCCCCCGAAGATCGAGGGCGAACACGCCCCCGAACGCTCCCAGATCCGCGAGCACTCCCGGGGTACGGGTCGAGTGGATGAGGGCGCGGATCCGGCGCAGCCCCTCGTCCTGGCTCGCGATGTCGACCCCGGCGTCCCGGTAGGTCAGCGGCTTGTTCGGGTCATCCGGCGGGGGTGTCACTGCGCCTTTCCTCGAGTCCATGACAGGGGGATGATGGTCGGCGCGGCGATCTCGTGCCAGCCGCCCTGTTCCCCCACGGCAACGCGCCTACCGTCTTGCCTTCTCGAACAGCCGGAGCTGCTCCGCCTCGGCGCGCGGGATCGCCACGGGGTGCTCCTCCGTCCAGCACGCCGTGCACACCTCATCTCTCGCGTAACGCGCCGCCCGCAGGAGACCCTCGACGCTCAGATACCCGAGAGAGTCCGCGCCGACGAACCTCCGGATCTCCTCGATCGGCTGCCGGGCCGCGATGAGCTCGTCCTTGTCAGGAGTGTCGATCCCGTAGTGACACGGCCCGACGGTCGGGGGGGACGAGATCCGCACGTGGACCTCCTTCGCGCCCGCCTCCCTGCACAGCTGGACGATCTTCCGGCTCGTCGTTCCGCGCACGATGGAATCGTCGATCAGCGCGATCCGACGGCCCTCGAGAAGGGCGCGCACGGGGTTGAGCTTGACGCGGACCCCGAAGTTGCGGATCTGCTGGCTCGGCTCGATGAACGTCCGGCCGACGTAGTGGTTGCGGACGAGGCCCATCTCGAACGGCTTGCCCGAGGCCCGCGCGTACCCGATGGCGGCGAACATCCCCGAGTCGGGAACGGGAACCACCGCGTCGACGTCGGCGGGGTGCTCGCCGAAAAGCTCCTCTCCCAGCCGCTGGCGCACGGCCTGGACCGACTCGCCGAATAGAACGCTGTCGGGCCGCGCGAAGTAGACATGCTCGAACACGCAGGGGGCCGCGCGCGCGCCTTCGAGCGGGCGAAACGAGTGCACCCCCGCCACGTCCACCACGACGACCTCGCCCCGCTCGATGTCCCGTACGTGCTCGGCACCGATGAGGTCGAACGCGCAGGTCTCGCTGCTGAGGACCCAGGCGCCGTCCACCCGTCCGAGGGAGAGCGGACGAAATCCCATCGGGTCGCGCACCGCGATGAGCCGCCCCGGAACGAGGATGAGGAGCGAGTAGGCGCCTCGCACCTGCCGCAGGGCCTCCACGATGGCGTCGACCACGTCCGCCGCCCGGGACCGCGCGGCGAGGTGGAGGATGACCTCGGTGTCCGAAGTGGTCTGGAAGATCGCGCCTTCCAGCTCGAGATCGGCCCTCACGAGGGCGGCGTCCACGAGGTTGCCGTTGTGCGCCACCGCGATGGGGCCCCTGTGGTGCCTCAGGAGGAACGGCTGGGCGTTGGCCGGATTCGACGCGCCGGCCGTCGAGTACCGCACGTGGCCGATGGCGCTCGCGCCGGGGAGGCTCTGGAGCGCCTCGCGGGAGAAGACATCCGCCACGTGCCCCATGCCCGAGTGGCGGGACAGGAGGTTGCCGTCGGCCGTGACGATCCCCGCCGATTCCTGCCCCCGGTGCTGGAGCGCGTACAGCCCCAGGTAGGCCAGCTTGGCCGCCTCGCGATGACCGAAGATTCCGACGATCCCGCACATGACGCTCTCAGCTTCCCCACAAGTCTCGACGGCGCTCGAACCTTACCATTTCTGACTCACTCCGGCAGCACGCGCGCGAAGATCGCGTCCACGTGCTGGAGATAGCGGGTCGGCTCGAAGCACCGGTCCAGATCTTCCTGGGACAGGGCCCGCCGGACGGCGGGGTCGGCGGAGAGAAGATCCTTGAGCGGCTTGCCCGTGGCCCACGTCTCCATCGAGGAGCGCTGGACCAGAGCGTAGGCATCCTCTCTCGTGAGGCCCGATCCAGCGAGGGCCAGGAGGACCGCCTGGGAGAACACGAGCCCACGGGTCCGGTCGAGGTTCTCGAGCATGCGCTCGGGGTAGACGAGGAGGCCGTCGAGGATCGAGGTGATCCTCGCCAGCATGAAATCGCTGAGGATCGTCGCGTCGGGCAGGATCACGCGCTCGACGGAGGAGTGGGAGATGTCGCGCTCGTGCCACAGCGGCACGTTCTCGAGCGCCGCCTGGACGTGGGACCGCACCAGACGGGCCAGGCCCGAGATGTTCTCGCACCCGACCGGGTTCCTCTTGTGCGGCATCGAGCTCGATCCCTTCTGGCCCGAGGCGAACGGCTCTTCGACCTCTCGAACGTCGGTCCTCTGGAGGTGGCGGATCTCGGTGGCGATCCGGTCCACCGACGATGCCAGAACGCCCAGGGTCGCGACGAACACCGCGTGCCGGTCGCGGGGCACGATCTGGGTCGCGATCGGCTCCACCTCGAGGCCGAGCCGGGAGAGCACTTCTCGCTCCACCTCCGGCCCCAGGTGGGCGTAGGTCCCCACGGCGCCCGAGATCTTCCCGACCCGAACCTCCTCCCTGGCCGAGTGGAGGCGCGCCCGGTTCCTGCGGGCCTCCGCGTACCAGCCCAGGAACTTGAGGCCGAGGGTGTACGGCTCGGCGTGGATGCCGTGGGTCCGGCCGATCATCACGGTGCGGCGGTGCTCGACCGCCCGGCGACGGAGCACTTCCATCAGATGGTCGAGATCGTCCAGCAGGAGATCGGCGGCCCGCACCAGGGTGAGCGCCAGGCCCGTGTCCAGCACGTCCGAGGAGGTGAGACCATGGTGGATGTGCCACGAGGGCTCGCCCACCTTCTCGGCCACGCTCTGGAGGAAGGCGACCACGTCGTGCCGGACCTCGGCCTCGATCGCCAGGATGCGCTTCACGTCGAACGACGCCTTCCCGCGGATCGTCCTCATGTCGGCCTCGGGAATCACCCCGCGGGCCGTCAGGACCTCGCACACCGCCAGCTCCACGTCGAGCCAGACCCGGTAGCGGGCCTCGTCGGCCCAGATCGATCCCATCTCCGGACGCGTGTACCGCTCGATCATGACTCTTTCACCTCAGCGGTCGTTTCTGGCTCCGGAAGAAGTAGCCAACGGAAACGTGCACAACTTTTGATTTCGGTGACAGCAACCGAAACTCTCTCACACGTCCTTGCCCGTTTCTGGCTCCGGAAACGAGAATGTACACAACTTCCCGCGCATGCAATGGCCGCGAGGAAATGCCGACCGCCCCGCCTCGAGTTTCGGTTGCTGTCACCGAAACTCACAGCACCACCGCCGGACTCGGCCGCGTGGCCGCGGCCACGCGCATCTCGACGCGCCTCTGCCCCGCGCGCTGGAGCGCCCGGGCCGCGGCGTCGCGGGCCAGCGCCGGGGTGTTGTTCTTCTCCGAAAGGTGCGTCAGGATCACCGCGCGGCACTCGGGCTCCGCCACCCGCTCGATCAAGAGCGCCGCCTCCTCGTTCGACAGATGACCCATCCGGCCACCGATGCGCTGCTTGAGATGCCACGGATAGGGTCCCCCCTGGAGCATCCGGTCGTCGTGGTTCGCCTCCACCATGAGCACGTGGCACCCGCGCAGCCGCTCGACGACCAGCGTCGTCGCATGTCCGAGATCGGTCACGATCCCCACTCGGACCCCCTCGCCGTGAACACAGAAACCCACCGGCCGGGCCGCATCGTGGGGAACGGGAAACGCATCCACCTCGACGCCCGCGAGATCGAGCAAGGAGCCGGGCTCGAGGGGGATCCACTCCGCCACGTGGATCGGCGAGAGGTCGAGCGCCTCCAGGGTCTCCACGGTGCACACCAGAGGGACCCCGAAGACCTTCGAGAACCGCTCGGCCCCCGACGCGTGATCCTGGTGCTCGTGCGAGACGAGGACGGCGGTCAGGCTCCCGGGCGCGACCCCGATCGACTCCAGCCTCTTGGCGAGGGTCCGGGCCGACAGGCCCGCTTCCACCAGGACGCGGGTGGCTCCGAACTCCACCAGGGTGGCGTTTCCGTGCGAGCCGCTCCCCAGGGCGACGACGCGGACCGCCACGTCACGATTCTCCCGTGTGGCCGAACCCTCCCGCCCCTCGAGAGCTGTCGGGAAGGGCCTCCACTTCTTCCAGCTCGACCGCGGGGAGCCGCAGGATCACGAGCTGCGCCAGACGATCGCCGCGGCGGATCGTCACGGGCTCTTCTCCGAGATTGATCGCGATCACCGCGATCTCTCCGCGATAGTCGGCGTCCACGGTGCCCGGGGTGTTCAGGAGCGTCAGCCCCGCCCGCAGCGCGAGCCCGCTCCGAGGACGGACCTGCGCCTCATACCCCTCGGGCAGGGCGAGGGAGATCCCGGTCGGAACCAGCGCCCGTCTTCCCGGCTCGATGGTGAGCGCGGCGTCCACCCGCGCCCTCAGATCGAACCCCGCGGACTGGCCGGTCGCACGCCGGGGGAGCGGCAGGTCGCGCCCTTCCGCAAGCCTAAGGACCGGAACGCGAACCGCTCCCGGCCCGCTCAAAGTCGCACGCTCTCCGAGCGGATGCGGAAGCTCCCCATCCGTCCCACGGCCGCCAGGGCCAGCTGGCCATCGCCCAGGACGCGGCGGCTCAGATCGAAGACGCCCCGCGTCGACACGGCGTCGATCCCCGTCAGGATCTCCTCCAGGCTGAACTGGCGACCGAAGTAGAGCTCCTGTCGGGCGAGGTTCGACATCCGGCTCACCGTGGACTCGAGCGAGAGCATGAGGCTTCCCTTGAGGTGCTCCTTGGCGGCCTCGATCTCGACCTTGGTCGGTCCCCGGTCGCGCAGATCGCGCAGCTCGGCGAGGATCACGTCCACCGCCTCGCGACCCCGGTCCGGGTTCGTCGCCGCGTAGATCACGAGCTGGCCGGCGTCCAGGAACGAGTTCACCGAGGAGTAGACGGTGTAGGCGAGCCCCCGCTCCTCGCGCACCTTCTGGAAGAGCCGCGACGACATCGTCCCGCCCAGGAGGGCGTTCAGCACGAAGAGCCGGTACCGCCCCGCGAAATTCTCCGGATAGGCCGGCAGCCCCAGGAGCAGGTGGAGCTGCTCGAGCCCTCGCTTGTCGCGGCGCACGAGGCCCCCGCGCGCCCGGGGCGAGCCTGACCTCGATCTCTGCCGACGTCCCGACGTCATGGACCCGAAGGCGGAGCCGATCAGCCGCGCCAGCCGGCGGTGCTCCAGGTTCCCCGCGGCGGCGATCAGCAGGTTCCCGGGACGGTACACGCCCTGGAAGAACCGGAAGATCCTGGCGCGCCTGAGGGCCCGGACCGTCCGCTCGGTCCCCTGGATCGGGCGTCCCAGCGCATGGCCTCGGTAGAAGTGGCTCGAGAAGAGGTCGTAGATGAGCTCTTCCGGCGAGTCCTCGACCATCCGGATCTCCTCGACGATGACCTGCCGCTCGCGCTCGACCTCCTGGGGGTCGAACTTCGGCCGCTGCACGATGTCCGACAGCAGGTCCACGGCCACGTCCAGGTGCTCGTCGAGCACCTTGGCGTAGAAGCACGTGTACTCCTTGGAGGTGAACGCGTCCATCTGACCGCCGATCGAGTCGACGGCCAGGGCGATGTCCCGGGCGGAGCGGCTTGCCGTCCCCTTGAACACCAGGTGCTCGATGAAATGGGAGATGCCGTTCACCTCCGCGGGCTCGTTGCGGCTCCCCTGGCGGAGCCAGACCCCGAGACACACGGAGCGTACGTCGGGCATCCTCTCCGTGATGAGCCTGAGGCCGTTGGGAAGGATCTCCGTACGGATCATCCGGTCATCCTGAGGTGGAAGGGAAGGGCTCGTCGCAACCCCTCCCGAGGGGGACGGAGTATAGCAGAACGGCCGCCTATCTAGGGCGAGGTCCCGGGCGGCTTCTCCCCCTTGGGCGGGGTGGTGCCCGGGGGGAGAACAGGCCGCCCCTGGTTCGGCATCCCCGGGATCGCGCTCAGCATGTCCTGCTGGAGAGCGGTGAACAGCCACTTGCCGTACTCGGTCTGCTCCTGATAGACACGGAACGGTTTCTTCGTGCACAGGCTCTTCACGCCCACGATCGGAAGGCCCTGCTCTTCCCCTCCCCCGAACTGTCCCGGCGCTCCTGCGCCGAAGCCGCTCCTGCCGAGAGCTCCCCCGGGACCTGCCGATGCAGGCCTCCCGACCGGCCCTTCGTCCGCCGCGGCGGCGCCGGGCAGGCCCGCGCGCGGAAGGGCAGGCGCGAGGACAGGGTTCCCGGCGGCATCCATCGCCTCGCCCTCCGGCGCGTGGGGGTCGAAGACCCCTCCGCCCGGTGCCAGGAACAGGAGCCCCCACTTTCCACCCTTCACGAGCGGATCCTTGTAGAGGTGCCGGAGAAAGTACTGTCCTCGGTTTCCCGGCTCCATGAGCAGCTTCAGCTCGGTCGGGTAGGTCCCCTTGTCCTTCTGATACTTCCGGCAGGCGCGGGCGATCTCCTGGGCGCGGAACATCATCTCGGCCTCGTTGTCGCGCCGGACGACATCCTCCCAGGCCTGGAAGCCGACGGTGGAGAGGATCACCATGATCGCCACGGCGGCCATCAGGCCGACCATCAGGTGTCCCTTCTCGGATTCCCGCGCGCTCACGCCTTCTTCCTCAACGCACCGTGACCCCCACCTCGTCCTCGCCCGATGCCGTGCAGCCGCGCTGGGGATCCGGGAACCGGTTGATCGTCACCGTGAGCTTCGCGTCGTAGGTCGCCGCAGCCGTGCCGCCCGGCGGATCGTAGCAGCACGTCGCGGTCTCCCCGGGGTCGGGAAGGGGATCGCCGTTGCCGCACTCCCACTGGAACGTCACCTGGGCGCCGGACGTGCTCTCCGCCACGGCCCCAGTGAGGGTGACCTCGCACCTCAGGCCATCGCTGCACAGGACGCAGGTATCCCCGGACAGAGCGACGTCCGACCCGGCCAGGACCACCGGCGGCGTGCACGGGACGACCACCTTCGCGATGGCCAGGCTCCCTGTGGCGACGCCGGACTGCGCGGCGACCGTGAGGTTGCCGCTCTTGTCCACGGGGTCGCTCTCCCGGACCGTCAGGACGTTCGGCGCGAATCCGTTGGGGTCCGTGAACACCGCGTCCGGGATCGTGGTCGCGAGGACCCCGGCGCTCGTCGAGAACAGGACGGCCACGTTCTGCACGGGCCGGCCGTTCTTGTCGGTCACGAGCGCGGTCAGGGGCGTGGTCCCGACGAGCTGACCCGTGTCGTCGATCGCGGGAAACGCCTGGTTGGGGTTCAGGATGATCGGGTTGTATTTCGCCGTGATTCCGATCTTCCCGTCACTGGGCGCCACCGGATCCATGGTGTCCTCGCACCCCGCGATCACGGCGGCAAGCACCGCGATCGGCAGGAGCGCCCCTAGGAGCTGGGTCGCGGTCTTCATCGCACGTCTCCTTCTCGTCTCACCAGTCCTGATAGCTCGAGCCGTCCAGGGAGGCCCCCTCGGCCCCGCTCTTCACGTCGCCGATCCCCGGCTCCGTGGAGATGTCCTGGTCGCTCGCCTCCGACGGGATCTGCTGCCAGGTATCCGCGCTTCCGGTGATGGGATCGTGGGGGACCTTGTAGAGGTAGCTCTCCGCGACGAGGGTCTCGAGGTCGGAGGGGTATTTCCCCTTGTCGGCGAAGTACTGGTTGATCGCCGTGCGCAACACGTAGAGATCCTCGCGCAGCACCGCCTCCTTGGCCTTGACGATCGACCTCTGGTACTGGCCGACCGCCACCGTCACGATGATCCCGATGATGGCGATGACCACCAGGAGCTCGATGAGGGTGAATCCGTTCCGCTTCCTGAGGGCGCCCACGTCACCACTCCGCATAGCGCGTGCCGTCCAGAGCCACCGCGTCGCTCCTGGACCGGACGTCGAAGATGTTGATCCCGTCGCTGAAGAGCGATCCCGGCTCGTCGCGGCTCGAGCGCGTTCCCCAGTCGGCCTTCCCGGTCATGGGGTCGCGGGGAAGCCTGCGCAGATACTTCATCTTGAGCCCGTTGGGAAGGCCCACGTCGACCCCTTCGTAGAGGTGCTCGAGCTTCTCGGGATAGCCTTCCTCGTTCGTGGCGTTCAAGACGCCCGAGGCGCCGCGCATGCCGGGAAGACGCTCGCTGTCCGCCTGGAAGTGATCGAGGGCGGTGCGGATCTCCCGCAGCGCCCGGTGAAGCTCCAGCTCCTTCCGCCTCTTCAGCAAGGTGTTCGCGACCGGCATGGCGACCGATGCCAGGACCAGGACGACCGCGGTCACGCACACGAGCTCCACGAGCGTGACCCCTTTCCCCTTGGCCATGTTCCTGCTCCGCAGCACGTGCTCCATCCCTCAGGGCTCGATGACGACCGACGCGCTCACGAACGACGCCGGCAGGTTGCGGGCCTGCGGGTCCTTCACGCTCGCCCCGGAGAACGCGAACGCGACCCTCGGCCCCTTCAGGGCCCGGAACGTGAAGGTGGCCAGGGTCCCGGATCCGGTCACGCCCACGCCCCCTCCCATCCGCGACAGCCCGACCACCACTTCCCCGCCCTGGGACGACTCGTTCGCCAGGAAGATCGTCCCCGTCCCGTCGCCTCCCATGAACGAGCCCTCGCTCCCCGGAGGCACGAACTGGACGAGCTGCGGGTTGTAGCGGAGATGGAAGGGGACCGAGCCGACGTTGGTCGCATTCTCGACCCGGACCTCGATCACGATCGTGTCTCCCGTGCGGTAGGCCGGTGCCGACGGGACCGCGCGGACGACCGCGGGGGTCGCGGGGACGTTGGGGTTCGTGCCGGCGCGAGGCGGCGACGGGCTCGGCGTCGTCACGCCCGGCTCTCCCGTGGGAGGCTCCGCCTCCGGAGCCTCCTCGGTCTGTCCCGGCTGCTCCTCGGAGGCCGGGATCCCGCGGTCGGGCCCCGCGCTCTGGACGGGGGTCGAGGACGGCGCGATCGTCGCGACGCCTCCGCCCTTGGGCGCCGGGGGCGCTCCCTCCGGGGAGGGCGGCTGCTCGGCCACGCCTTCTTCCCCCTCGGGGGCGGCGAACGGCGACTCTCCCAGGAGGCCGCGGGTCGGCCCCCGGAGCTGCATGTTGTCCTCCGTCCCCACCCAGAGGGTCGTCAGGTCCTCCTCGGTGATGTCGGGAATGCGGATGATGTGCGGGGTCAGCGTGAGCAGGATGTCCGAGTCCTTCTTGTTCGTGCTGTTGCTCGCGAAGACGCGGTTCAGGCCCGGGATGTCCGTGAGGCCCGCGACTCCCGTCCGGTCGACCTTCTCCTCCTGGCGGATCAGGCCGGCCAGCAGGTTGGTCTCGCCGTCGCGCAGGCGGATCGTGGTCTGGATGTTCCGGGTGCCGATGATCGGCTGCGCGGGCGCCCCTTCCCCCGAGGAGACCGCCCCGGTCACCTGGCTCACCTCCACCTGGATCTTCAGCGTCACCTCCTGGTTGTGGTGGACCCGGGGCTCGATCTGGAGCGTGATCCCGACGTTCTGGTAGGTGAACGAGGTGATCGGCACGATGTTCCCGCCCACGGTCTGCGAGGTGTTGAACGAGGTTGTGGGGATGGGCACGCGGTCGCCGATCAGGATCTCCGCCTTTTCTCCCTCGGACACGCGGACCTGCGGCTGGGCGATGAGCTTGAAATCCGAGTTCGACTTCAGGAAGTTGACGAGCACACTCGGGATCACGCCCAGAAACCAGTTCCCCGACTGTCTCAGGACCGAGAGGTTGTTCAGCGGGAGGCTCTGCTGCCCATCCTTGAACGTGAGGGACAGCGACTTGCTGCTCAGATCGATCCCCAGGTTCTGGGTGACGTTGCGATCCACCTCGATCAGCTGGACGTCGACGACCACCTCGCCCTTGGCCTTGTCGTTGGCGTCGATGATCTTCTCGGCGATGGCGGTCTTGTCCGGCGTGTCCTTGATGGTCAGGGAGTTCAGCGCCGCGTTCTCGGCGATCTGGCGCGACTGGAGAAGCGATCGGAGCAGGGTCACGACCTGCTTCGGATCGCCGTTGGACAGGTAGAACGTGCGGATGACGTTGTCCTCGTATTCCTGACGCTTCTGCCGGTTGTCGGGGGCGATGAGCAGGGTGGACTCGTCGATGACCTTGTAGAAGTTCTTCGTCTGCAGCATCAGGATGTCCAGTGCCTTCTCGAGCGTGACGTTGCCGATGTTGATGGTCATCGGGCGCTTCAGGTCGGTCTTGTCGTCGAAGATGAAGTTGATCCCCGCCGCCTTGCCGATGGCCTCGAAGAGCTTCCCGATCGGCTGCTCGCGGAACTCGAGGAGGATGGGGATGTTGGAGGTGGGCAGCAGCTTGGGCGGGGCCAGGGCCTTTCGCCGCGCCTCCTGCTTGAGCCGCTCGATGTTGGCGCCTCCTCCCTGCAGCTTCTGGATCTGCCGCATGACCTTGTCCAGCTCGTTGGTCGCGTGCTGGTTGCCGGGATAGAGCAGGAGGGACTGCTGGAACTCGGCCACCGCCAGGTCCCACTGCTGTCCCATGGTGTAGCGCTTGCCCTTCTCGAAGTGCATGGCCGAGGACTTCAGCTTGGCGCGCTCCAAGGAGACGCTGTAGCGGGTGTTCCCCGGATCCAGAGCGAGCGCCTTGCTGAAGTTCATGACGGCCGAGTCCCATTCGCCTCTGCGGCCGTCCTTCTCTCCGCGCCGGTACGCCGAGGTCGAAGCGCACCCCGCCGCGAGAACGGCCAAGAGAACCACGGCTAGCCCCCGGAGCCTTGTGTGCTGGTTCACGTGTTCCCCCGCTTCTACCTGGACACGGGCGCGAGCGGAAGCTCCCGTGTCATGTCCGAGAACTCGGGCCTGGTGTACCCCATGACCACGCTTTCGAACTTGATCTCCACCACCGTGAACTGTCCCTTCACCGTCTCCCCGCGCTTGGCCACGATCACCTCGTCGCCGTCGTTGAAGACCGCGATCTTGTCATGTTTCGGGCCCATGTACCCCACGTACTTGAGGGCGATCACCGGAGGCTGCGGCTTGGGGGGGTTCTTCGCGAGGTCGATGGCCTGGATCGCCGCCGCTTCCCTGTCTCGCTCTGCCGCCTCCAGCCGGGCCTTGGCCTCCATCTCCAGGAGCTTGCGCTGGCGCTCGGCCGCCTCGCGCTGCAGCCGAAGCTCCTCCGCCGTGGGCGGCCGCACCGCGTACTTGAACAGGTCCCTCCCCTGGGGATCGTACTCCGCGGCCCGCCTCGCCAGAAGATCCATGCGGACGGCCGGGGCCCGGTCGACGGTCCCCGCCGCCGCGCGCCCCCCGGCCGCGACGGTGCCCAGCGCCGTCGACGCGTCCGGTCGCGAGCCGTACCAGAGGTAGACGACGACCGCCGCGCCCAGCGCGATCAGGAGCCCGGCCTCGCGGCCCGTGACCTTGCGCGCCATCAGGCCTGCCTCGCGCCTTTCCGTCCCGGCTTCGTCGGCGTCGAGAGCGCCGGAAGGTCGAAGTACGTGACGAGGGTGATGTTCATGCTCAGCAGAACTCCCCCCTCGGCCCCCTCCGCCAGCGCCACACGCTCGATCACGAGAAACCTGGGGGATTCCTCCACCGCGTGGATGAACGTGCGCAGGTTGGAGTATCCCCCTTGGAGCGGAAAGGTCATCGCGAACCGCTCGAGACCCTCCTCCTCCAGAACGTCGTTCTGGTACTGGACCTGCTCCAGGTTGATGCTGAAGCTCTGGGCCAGGTGCGCCAGCTCCTCGTCCACCTCGATCATGCGTTCGTCTCGGGTTCGCAGGACCTCCGTCCGGAGCCGGGCGAGATCCTCCTCGGCCTTCTGGAGAGCCGCGACGTATGCCCCGCGGTCGCCGGCCGCCCTCTCGCGACGCTCGAGATCCCGGATCCTCGGCGCGTTCTCGGTGGTGAGGGTTCGATACTCCTCGAGCCTCGGCCGGACCAGGAGCGCGTAGAAGAACGCGTTGCCGGCCACGAGAGCGAGGCAGACCACGACGACCTGCTGGCTCACCTGCCGGATGTCCCATCTTGGGCCCGGCATCACGGCTCCTCCCCTTCGCCGGCTTCGCCCTGGGCCGGATCCTCCGGAACCACGGCCTCCTGAGCGTCTCCGGACGCCGCCGGCGGCCCCTCCCGCGCGCTCGCGCTCCCGGCGGAGGGCTCGGGCTCGAGGGTCCCCGCCGGGTCGTACAGGAACGACAGAAGGAACAGGACCTCGCCGTCCCTGGCGTGAGTCCTGCGCTCGGGCTCCACGCGGTCGAAGTGGGGATCGGCGATCAGGGCCCGCTCCAGGTCGAGGAACGCGTTCAGATCCCTGGCCGTCCCCTCGACGCTCACGGGCACGATGTCCTCGCCGGGACGATCCCGGACGACAAGCGGCGCTCCGGACGTCGGGCTCCCCCTCCCGAACACCGGCCGGACCGACACCATCTTCACCTCGTAGGGCTGGACCTTCTCCAGGAGATTGAACAGCCGGGTCCACGACAGTGCCTTGCGAGCGATGACGTCGTTGGCCCGGGCGGTCTGGGTGGCGAGGTACTTGAGGTCGTGCCTCGCGATGTCCGCTTCCAGGCGCCTCTCCAGGACCTCGACCCGGTCGAGCCGGTTCTCGATGGACCCGACGCTGCTCCTCAGATCTTCGAGCTTTCCTCCGGTTTCGAGGAAGGTCACGGTATTCCAGGCGGTGGCTGCCACGACCGATCCCATGAGGACCGAGTGGCCCACCCAGAGGAGCGTGTTGTTCCGGAAGGGCCGCGAGGCGAGGTTCAGATCGAGGGTACGCACGATCCTCACCTCCCCCGGGCGGCCGCGCCGATGGCCGGTGCGATCCTGTGGGCCAAGAGCACGTTCGGGATCAATCCCTGGGGAACCGTCACCGCCCACGAAACGTCGATCGCCTCGGCCCTCCCCGCGCCGAGCCGCTCCAGAAGCTCCCGGAGCTCGTCGAACGGCTTGGAGACGGTCCGCACGTACACGGCCCGGATCCCCTGCCCGGCGAGCTTCTCCTGGTAGTAGGAAAACGAGGTGGCGATCTCCCGTGACAGCACCCCATCGGAGAGCGGCCCGGCCCCCTCCTCTCCGACGGCGGCGGACTTGCAGCGATAGAAGATCAGCCTCTCGTCGCGAACGATCAGGAGCGAGAAGTAGGTCGGCGCGCAGTTCAGGAGCGCGACGTCCCCGCCCGTCCCCGCCCCGTTCGTGAACGCTTCCCGGCACAGGTTGAACAGGTTCGGGGTGCACAGGCTCACCATTCCGGGACGGGCACCGACCCCCTCGAGGTCGCGCTCGTACTGCTCCACCGTCGACCGGAGCATCACCGCCACGAGCGCGCTCGCCTCGGTCCCTTCCGACGGAAGGAGCTGATACGAGATGGACGCCTCCTCGAGCTTGAAGGGGATCGCTTTCCTCAGCTTGAATCGGACCATCTCGGCGAGCTGCTTCTTCGAAGACGGCGCTTCGGGGAGCTGGAGAAGCGTCACCTTGGCGAGGCTGTCGGGCAGGACCAGCGCCACACGCCCCGGGCGCGTCCCGCTCGCGTCGAAGACCTCGCGGATCCGAGCCCGCGCCTCGTCGTGAGCGCCCGGCGACGAGCGCACGAGAGAGGATCCCGGGATCGGCTCCGTGAAGGGCCGCGTGTGATGCGCCTCCAGGGACGTCCGCCCCCGCCTGCGGCGCACTCGCACCAGGACCACTTCCTCCGGAGTCACCTCCACGGCCACGCCCGGAGGCCTCGGTCGGAGGCCGTAGCTTCCCAGGCCCAGGCGGCGGAACGGATCGAGTGCGGAGCGAAGGAGGTTCATGCGCTCATCAGTCCACGAAGGTGACCTTGTTGATCTCGTGGAGAGTCGATTTGCCGACGAAGACCTTGGCCAGAGCCGCTTCCCGAAGGAACGTCATCCCCTCCTCTTTCGCCGCGCGCTTGATGTCCGCGGCGGGCCGCTTCTCCAGGATCATCTCCCGGATCCGGTCGCTCATGTCCAGAAGCTCGGCGATCGCCGTGCGACCCCGGTAGCCGGTCCCGTTGCAGTCGATGCACCCGCGGCCCTCGTAGAACGTGTAGTCCGTGTACCGGGCAGGATCGAGCCCCGAGGCGATGAGCTCCTCGCGCGTCGCCTTCCGCGGCCGCTTGCAGGAAACGCAGATCAGCCGCACGAGGCGCTGGGCCAGGATGCAGTTCAGGGCCGACACGAAGTTGTAGGGCTCGACCTTCATGTTCAGGAATCTTCCCAGCACGTCCACCACGTTGTTCGCGTGAACCGTGGTGAACACCAGATGCCCCGTGAGCGCCGACTGGATGGCGATCTGGGCCGTCTCCTCGTCGCGGATCTCGCCCACCATGATCTTGTCCGGGTCGTGGCGGAGGATGGAGCGCAGGCCCCGGGCGAAGGTGAGCCCCTTCTTCTCGTTGACGGGGATCTGGGTGATCCCGGGGAGCTGGTACTCCACCGGGTCCTCGATGGTGATGATCTTGTCCTCCTCGTTGGTGATCTCGGCGATCGCGGCGTAGAGGGTCGTGGTCTTGCCCGATCCCGTCGGGCCGGTCACGAGGACCATCCCGTACGGCTCCTTGATGAAGCGCCGGAGCCGCACCACTTCCCTCTCCTCGAAGCCGCACACGTTGAGGTTCAACGACGCGAACTCGCGGCTCGTGGATTCCTTGTCGAGGATCCGGATGACGCAGTCCTCCCCGTGCACGCTCGGCATGATGGAGACGCGGAAATCGATGGTCCGCCCCTTGATCCGGAGCTTGAAGCGGCCGTCCTGTGGGATTCTCTTCTCGGAGATGTCGAGCTCGGACATCACCTTGATCCGGGAGATGATCGTCGAGTGGAACTTCTTGTCGATGGGCTCCATGGCCTGGTAGAGCACGCCATCGATCCGGTACTTGATGAGCACCTCGCGCTCCCGGGTCTCGATGTGGATGTCGGACGCGCGACGCTGCAAGGCGTTGAAGATCGTCGAGTCCACGAGCTTGATGATCGGGGAGGAATCCGAGGTGAGCCGGTCGATGGACAGCGTCTCCTCGCCGGTATCGTCATCCTCGGTCACGATCTGGATCCGGAACTCCTCGGTGGCCTCCTCGAGGACGCGCTGGGACGATTCGCTCTTCTTCAGGATCTCCTGGATCGCCGCCGAGGTGCCGACGCTGGTCTCGATGGTCGTGCCCAAGAGCAGCTCCAGCTCGTCGGTCATGAGGACGTCGGTGGGATCCGCGACCACGACCTCGAGTCCGGCCGCCGTACGCCGCCGGGGAACGAAGTTGTACCGGAACATGAGGTCCACCGGAATCGATCGGAACAGATCGGCGTCGATCTCGAACTTCTCGAGATCCACGTACTCGATCCCCAGCCTCTCGGCCAGCCGCTGGGCCTGAATCTCCTCGGAGAGGACCACGTCCCCGGTCGCGGGGAGGTCGGCCTGGGCGTCCGGCGCCTCCCCGTCCATCCGTGTCGGTTCGTCCATGCGGCCCCTCGGTCCTACACCCCGCTCCGGCTGAACGACTGGAGGAGCGGCAGGTAGATGGACAGCAGCATGACGGCCACGATCACTGCCATGAAGATGAGCATCAGGGGCTCGATCAGCGTGACGGTCCGCGCCAGTCGAAAGTCGATCTCCTCGTCGGTGAAGTCGGAGGTGTTGGTCAGCATCTCCTCGAGAGATCCCGTGGACTCCCCCACCTTGATCATCTCCACGGCGATATCCGAGATCAGGCCGGTCTTCTCCAGCGACTCCCAGAGCGCCTGCCCCTCGCGGACCCCCGCGGTGACCTCGAGAAGTTTCTGCTCGAACTCGGCGTTCCCGACCGCGCGCGCGGAGAGTTCCAGGGACGTCACCAGCGGGATGCCGCCCGCGATGAGAGTCCCCAGGGTTCGCGTGAACCGGTTCTGACAGTAGTCGTGAAGGATCCCCCCGACCAGGGGGAGACGCAGCTTGAACCGGTCCATGGCCCGGCGACCCCTGGGAGTCCGTTGCCAGACCGAGATGCCGACGAACGTGCCCACCGCGATGCTGAGGATGGCCACCCAGTGACCGCGGCAGAAGAGGGCGACCCCGACCAGGATCTCGGTCAGCAGCGGGAGGTTCGCGCCGAAGTCCGTGAGAAACTCGTTGAATTTGGGGATGATGAAGAAGACCATGAGCGCGACGAGGCATGCCGATGCGATCATGAGGATCGCGGGGTAGATCAGCGCCCCCATGACCTTGCGCCTTACCGCCATGACCGTGCGCGAGTAGTGGATGTAGCGGCCGAGGACCGTGGGAAGCTCCCCCGATCGCTCCCCCGAGGCCAGGCTCGCGCAATAGAGCCGAGCGAAGAGATCGCCCTGCGCCGCGAACGCGTCCGAGAGAGCCTCGCCCGATTTCACGCGCTCCCGGATGTCGGCGAGCGCCCGCTTGAACACCTGGTTCTTCCGACGCTCCAGCAGAATGTCCAGGCTGGCCAGGATCGGGAGCCCCGCGCGAAGGAGCGCCGACAGCTCCTGGTTGAAGAACAAGAACTCCCTGGGAGAGATCCGGGGCCGGATGCGCAGGGCCGCCGCGGCCATCTGCAGCACCGGGTTCTTGCGTCGCAATTCGAGGAGAAGGACGTCCTTCTCCTCCAGCTCCCGCTTCAGAGTGGCCTCGTCGGCAGCGAGGAAGCTCCGCTCGACGATCTCGCCCGAAGGAAGCGCCACGCGACAGGAGAACTGCGCCATCGTCAGACCGACCTCGCCCGGATGGTCAGAAAGAGCGCCTTCTTGGACTCGGGGCTCCGCGCGGCCCCGACGGTGAGGAGCCTTCCGACGTGAAGCTGGATCTGCGTGGAGTACAGCTCTTCCGTCCCCTCCAGGCCGGACGCGTCCCGGGAGACCCTTCGCAGCATGACGCGAAGGTGGACCATTCCCTGTGGAGCCACCGCGGAGGACGGCTCGACGGAATCGACGTCCAGGGTCACCCGGTACCCTTCCGAGAGATGGACCGTCGCGCCGTGCCCTTCGACGACCGTGACCGACTGGCTCCCGAGCAACTCGTAGTTCGTCCACTTGGTGAAATCGCCGAGGGTCTCGTGGATCCCACGGATCTCCCGGGATACCGCGCCGGGACCGATCCCTTCGACGGTCCGCCCCTCGCGGGTATCGCTCCCGAGGAGGAGAGTCAAGGTGACCTCGATGTTGCGCGGCGGAACGTCGAACCCCCGGAGCAGGGCCGCGACGCGGAGGAGCACCGCGGCGTGATCCTCCACGACGAGGGTGCGAAGCCGGGGCTGGAGCCGCATGCTCCCGTCGGCCGACAGGACGGAGCCGGCGACCTCGGCCGCGTCCGCGAGACCTCGGTAGCGCACCTCGAATGCCCGGGTCTCGATCGGCTCCTCCGCGAAGGCCGGCACGACGGTGAGCCCGACCATCACCGCGAGAGCCGCGACCGCCACGGGCGCCGCTGCCCGGCCACGTCGTTCTTGACCGATGGCTCTGCCGCCAATCAAAGTCCGAGCCTCTCGTCGAAGATCATCACGACCTGCGTCTCCCCGACCGTCAGGTCCACGACCCGCGCCGCACCGGGCGAGGAGAGAAGCTCGACCCCTGCGGCCGGCCGCCTGTCCGCGCCGCCGCCGATGCTCGCGAGCTCCGACCGCGTCGGCTCGGACACGGGTCGGAACACGAAGGTCCCGAGCGTCACGGCGAGGAGGACCGCCGCGGCCCACGCCGACGATCGCGCCCTTCCCGTACGGGCGGACGCGGCCGTCGAGACCGGCCCGCTCGTTTCCTGCGATATGCCGGACGACACGGCCAGGAGGACATCCCCGGGGATCGCTTGGAGGGCCAGAAGCGCGAACAAGCGCGAGGGATCGCCGCCCAGGAAAGCCTCGCGGCACCGGCCGCAGGCTCGTACGTGTTCGAGAACGGCCGTCCTCTCCGCTCCGTGGGTCTCGTCGAAGCCGGCCAGGACGTCGGCGCGCGGACAGCCGCTCACGACCATCGCCCTCCCGTCCGGCGACCCGAGAACAGAGACGCCAGAGCGGGGTAGTCCCGTTCGAGCCCGGCACGCAGGACTCGTCGCGCCTGATGCAGGTGGTTCCGGACCGTCGACTCGCGAACCCCCAGAGCCCGCGCCACCTCCTCCGTCGGGAGCCCCTCGATCTCCCGGAGGACGAACGCGGCGCGTTGCTTGGGCGCCAGGCGCGCCGCGAGGCGGAGGAACGCGCGCTCGAGGGATGCCAGATCCAGCGCCTCCTCGGGAGTGGGTCCGGTGGGGGTGGCGAGAGCGGTCGGATCCTCGGGGAGGGGCTGCAGGAACCCCTTGGGTCCGTGGGTCCGGAGCTGATCGATGGCGAGATTCACGGTGATCCTGTACAGCCAAGTGTCAAAGCGCCGACCGGGATCGAATCTTCGTAGCACCTTCCACAGCCTGAGAAAAACCGCCTGGGCGACGTCCCGAGCCTCCTCCAGATCCCCGGTCACCTGGAAGGCGGTCCGGACGACTCTCTCGCGCTTTCGAAGCACCAACTCGTCGAAGGCCCCGAGATCTCCTCCGACCGCAGCGCGTATGAGCTCGTCCTCTTCCCGCATGCTCCTACGGACACCGCCTGTCCGGCGTCTAGGCTCCCTGGAAGAAAAAAAGGACCGCCCCGTCGAGACGGTCCAGGAGCGGGGCATTGTAGGAAGGCCGGCGCGGCCGGTCAAGGAACGCACGGACAGGAACGAACGGCCGGACGGGGTCAGGACTCGAGGACGGGTTCCGGAGTTTCCGCGATGGACCGCACCGCCAGCCGGGAGGGGGAGGGGGCGGGATCGAGCAGCGCCCGGGCGAACACCTCACGGACGTCCTTCACCAGGACGAACTCCATGTCCTTCCGGAGAGTCCGCGGGATCTCTTCCAGGTTCTTCCGGTTCGCCTCCGGGAGGATCAGGACCCGGATCCCCGAGCGGCGCGCCGCCAGGACCTTCTCCTTGATCCCCCCGACGGGGAGGACGTTGCCGCGGAGCGTGATCTCGCCGGTCATCGCCACGTCGCGGCGCACGGGCCGCTCGGTGAAGGCGGACAGCATGGCGGTCGCCATCGTGATTCCCGCCGAGGGGCCGTCCTTCGGTATCGCCCCCTCGGGCACGTGCACATGGACGTCTAGGACCTCGAAAAAATCCCAGGGGATCATGAGCTCGCGCGACCTGGCGCGGGCGTAGGAGAGAGCGGCGTGCGCGGACTCTTTCATCACCTCCCCCAGCTGCCCGGTGAGGATGAGGTTCCCCTTTCCTTTCATGGTGGTCGCCTCGACGAACAGCACGTCCCCGCCCGATTCGGTCCACGCCAATCCGGTTGCCACCCCGATCTGGTCGGCCTTGAGGGTCTCTTCCGGAAACACGGGCGGCGGGCCCAGATAGGTCGCCAGGCTCGACGCTCCGACGCGGATCTTCGCCCTGCTCCCCTCGGCCACTTGCCGGGCGACCTTCCGGCAGATCGAGGCGACGGCCCGCTCCAGGTTCCTCAGCCCCGCCTCGCGGGCGTACTTCGAGATGATCCCCTGGAGCGCCTGGTCCGAGAACGAGATGTTCTTCTCCTTGAGCCCGTTCTCCTCCACTTGACGCGGCACGAGGTGCTTCCGGGCGATGACGAGCTTTTCCTCCTCCGTGTAGCCCGACAACCGGATCACCTCCATCCGGTCGCGGAAGGCGGGCTGGATCGTGTCGAGGAGGTTCGCGGTCGTGATGAACATGACATCGGAGAGGTCGTAGGGAATTCCCAGGTAGTGGTCTCGAAACGCGCTGTTCTGCTCCGGGTCCAGCACCTCGAGCAGCGCCGCCGAGGGGTCCCCGCGGAAATCGGCCCCGATCTTGTCCACCTCATCCATCATGAACACCGGGTTCGACACCTCGGCTTGGTGGATCCCCTGGATGATCCGCCCCGGCATGGCTCCGACGTAGGTCCGGCGATGTCCGCGGATCTCGGCCTCGTCCTTCACGCCGCCCAGGGACAAGCGCACGAACTTCCGGCCGAGGGCCCTGGCGATCGAGCGGCCCAGAGAGGTCTTGCCCACGCCCGGCGGCCCCACGAAGCACAGGATCGGACCCTTGCTCTTCCGGTTCAGCTTCTTGACCGACAGGTGCTCGAGGATCCGCTCCTTCACCAGGTCGAGCCCGTAGTGATCCTCGTCCAGGATCGCGCCGGCTTTCTTGATGTCCATGTTGTCGCGGGTCGTCGATCCCCACGGGAGCCCCGTCAGCCAGTCCAGGTAGTTGCGGAGCATGGCGGTCTCGCCGGAGTCCGGGTGCATCCTCTCGAGCCTCTTGATCTGGCGCTCGAACTCCTGGCGGGCCGGCTCGGGCAGCTTCAGGGCGGCCGCCTTCTCCCGGTACTGCTCGACCTCCTCGGACGTCTCGTTCCCTTCCCCCAGCTCGCTCATGATCGCCTTCATCTGGTGGCGCAGGTAGTACTCGCGCTGGGACCGGTCCATCTCGTCCCGGGCCATGGAGTCGATCTCGCGCTGCATGGACAGGAGATCCATCTCCCGCTTGAGCAAGTCGTGCACGCGCTTGAGCCGCGCCACCGGGTCGAGAAGCTCCAACACCTCCTGCGCCTCGCTCACCTTCAGATCCAGGTTCGAGGCCGTGAGGTCGGCCAGGCGGCCCGGGTCCTCGAGGTTTCCCGCGATCACCAGGACTTCCGAGGGGAGGTTCTTTCCGAGGCTCGCCGCGCGCTCGATCGATTTCTTCACCGAGCGCATGAGGGCTTCCTTCTCGATCGAGGATGGATCGTAGTCGAGATCGGCCACGCGATCGATCCGTGCCTTGAGAAACGGCCGGGTCGAAGTGAACCCTCGGATCCGTGCCCGGGATACCCCCTGCACGAGCACGCGGATTCTCTCGTCGGGAAGCTTCAGCATGCGCATGATGACGGCGACCGTGCCCGTCCGGAACAGATCCTCCCCCTCGGGCTCTTCCTCGCCCTTGTCCTTCTGGGCCGCGAGCAGGATCATGCGGCTCTCGGAGAGCGCGCGGTCCACCGCCTGGATCGAGATGTCCCGGGCCACCGACAGAGGTGCGATGATGAACGGGTAGACCACCATGTCCCGGAGTGGCAGGACCGGCATCTCGGCGGGAATCTTGACCTGCTCTTCCGCTGTGCGGTCGTCCGTCATGGCGTCCTCACCTGGATGGGTACCTCCTGCCCACGGCGGTTGGGAACCTTGGGGAAGCGGATCCTCAAGAGCCCCTCGTCGAACACCGCCTCCGCCTGATGGGTGTTCACGGGAGCGCCGAGGTTGATGACCCGCCGGAAGCGGCCGAACGCGCGCTCGGCCGCGTGGAAGCGCACCTCCTCGCCGGGGTCGGGCTTCTTCTTCTCCCCCTTGATGATGACGTTTCCTCCCAGAACCGACAGCGCCAGGTCGGAAGCCTCCACGCCGGGAAGCTCGACCATCACCACGAGGGTGTCCTGGCTCTCGACGATATCCGCGTTGGGGATCCAGGCACCGCTCTCGTGGCCCGGCACGCCGAGATCCAGCAGGTTGTCGAAGAGCCGGTTGATCTCGCTCTGGATCCGGGCGACCTCGAGCATGGGTCCGAAGGTCTTCGCGGTCATCCCTCTCGCTCCTCCTACCGCTCCGGGGTCACTTCCGCGTGCCCAGAAGATCTCTGAGCTCGGTCATGAACTCCTCCACGTCCTCGAACTGCCGGTACACCGACGCGAACCGCACGTACGCCACCTTGTCGAGTTCCCGGAGCGCCGTCATCACGTGCTCGCCGATGGCCCGGGCCTCCGCCTCGCGGTCCGGGCTATCCTGGACCATCTGCTCCACCCTGTCGACGATGCCGTTCAGGGCCTTGGCGGGTACCGGGCGCTTCTCGCACGCGCGCTGGAGCCCCGTCATGAGCTTGTTCCGGTCGAACGCCTCGCGACGACCATCCTTCTTGATCACGAAGTACGGAATCTCCTCGATCCGCTCGTAGGAGGTGAAACGGCGGCCGCAGGACAGGCACTCGCGCCTCCTTCGAATGGCATCCCCTGCGCCGCTCTCGCGCGAGTCCACCACCTTGTCCCTGCCGTGACCGCAGAACGGGCATTTCAACGGACCGCCTCCGCGGGACGCTCCTTGGGCGTGGGACCGGCGCCCAGAGAGCCCAGCTCGTGTGTCATTCCCTTGAGGTCGCTCCACGAGATGCGATCGAGCCAGAGGAAGACGAGGCCGAGAGCGATCACCGGAAGCGTCACCGCGAGGTGCATGAGAAGCCCCGCACCCACGGCCACCCCTTCCGGGACGTGGAACAGATGCATGAGCCCGAAGGTCATCGCGGCGTGATACCCGCCCGCCCCCCCCGGGGTCGGCAGCGCCACACCCAGCGCGAGAAACGGCAGGAGAACCAGGATCGCGGAGAAGCCGACATCGGCTCCCGAGGCGCGCACGCCGATCCACGTCCCGAGAGAGATGGCTCCCCATGCGAGAAGGCTCTGGACGACGATCGGGCCCAGAAGCCTCGGGCTCCGGAGCGCGTCCGTCCCTTCCGCGAGCGACAGAAGCGAGTGGCCGAGCCAGCGGAACACGCTCGAGGAGCGGTCCTGGAGCCACAGGGAGAGCTTCGCGCGCGCGGCGCCCGCGAGCAGGAGAGCTCCCAGCGCCAGGCTGACGATGAGAACGAGGGCGATCGCGGTCGTCCGGATCGCCGCCCCGCGCTCCCCACGAGCGCCGTCGACGGGAGAGAAGAACGTCCCGACGGCGAAGAGCGCGAGCACGGCCACGCCGTCGAGGAGCCGGTCCGCGACCACGGACCCGACACATGGGCCGAAGGAGATCTTCTCCCGCCGGGCCAGAAGGGCCGGCCGCACGATCTCACCGAGACGGCCGGGGATCACCCAGGTCGTGAGGTATCCCACGATGACGGCGCTGAAGCGCGACCGGAAGGAGATCCGGGGACGCACGGGACGGAGAAGCGATCCCCAGCGCATCACCCGAAAGACGTTGTGCCCCAGATTGAGCGCGCCGGCGAGGACAAGACCCAGCATCGAAGCATTCGTGAGGGCCGCACCGATCGCCGCCGGGTCTGTCCCCCGCATCACGAGCCAGAGGAGCCCCGCGGCCAGAACCACGCCGACGACGTACTTGATCCCCTGTCTCATCGCGGTTGAATCTAGGCCAGGTCGGATGTGGGGTCAATGGGTAACCCGCTGATCCGGCGCGGTTTCGGGACGGATACGACGCGCCCGTCTCCTCAGACCGGACCCCGGCTGTCGTCGTCGCGAGGACGCTTCGGTCGCACGCGAACGGTCTCGGATCTCTTGAGAGTGACGGTCCCGGGAGGACCTGTACGCAGGCGTCGCACGTTCTTCCGCCGGGTCCACTGGACGTCCGCGTGGTCCGCCTCGCGCGCGTCGCTGTACCACGCGGCCATCTCCGCCGCCTCGTGAAGCGTGGTCCCGGGGGGGCGCGGCTCGCGCCCCGGGTTCCGTATGACCACGTGAGCGCCGGGAACTCCTCTCGCGTGGAGCCAGAAGTCGTCGGGCGAGGCCAGCTTGAACGTGAGGCGGTCGTTGTCCTTCCCCGTGCGTCCCACCAGGATCGAAAAGCCTTCGCTCGAGGTGAACATGCGGACCCCCTCGAGCCTGGGTCGCATCCCTCCGGCCGCACTCCTGTCGGAGCGGGCGCTGGATTCGAGATCGACGGGGATCCCCAGCCGACGCATCTCCTCGGCGAGGCGATGTGCGGCGTCGTTCCCCCGCAGGTTCGGGAACCTCGAAAGGAGATCGGAGAGCGCTTCCCGGCGCGATCGGATCGCGGCCAGACGCCCGTCCGCCGCGTGGATCCCTCTGCGAGCCCGGCGGCATCTCCGGAAGTGGTCGGCGGCGGCTTCCGCGAGGCCCAGACGGGAAGGGACCGGAACCACGAGGTCCCGCCCCTCGAGATCGTAGGGGTCCGGAACGACCGCAGTGTCTCCGTGACGGCGCGCCGCCGTCAAGCCGGAGAGGAGGGCTTCGCCCCAGACGCGGTGCTTCTCCGGGTCTCCGAGTCCCGCGAGCCCTTCCGCCACCTTTCGCTCCGCGACGACCAGACGGCCCATCTCCGCGCGGACGATCGCCAGAAGCCCATCTCCGCGCGCGCGAATCCACGCGTCCCTCTCCACCGCCTCGTGGTAGAGCCCCGCGGTCCCCGCGGCGTCGTCCCGCTGCAGAAGACGCCTGCCTGGCTCCGCATCTTCGGGACTCCAGGGAAGAAGCTCCAGACGGGACGGATCCAGTTCCCCTTCCTCCGCGGCCGACAGCGGATCCCCGGGATCCGCCAGGAGAACCGGATCGGTATCACCCCGCTCGAGAGCGAGCAGATTCGCCGCCAAGACCTCTCCGGGAGATCTGCCCGTGCGGAGCGATTCCGAGATCACGAGCCGCGCCGCGGACGCCCCGATCCCGAAGACGCGTCGTCTCAGTGCATGCAGGAGATCGTCGCCTTCGCCGACCGCCGCCTTCACCAACGCGTCGATCGTCGCGGGCTCGAGGCCGAACGGAACGAGCTTTCCCCCGGGGAGCGGCGGCGGACGGTAGGGGTCGCCCACACCAACTCGCCCGCGAGACGTGCGGGGGTGTCGCGCGGTCGCGACGGTTCTCCCCGAGCGCTCGACGAGGACCAGGTTCGGTCCATGGGGCAGAAGCTCCGCGAGGAGGCAGGCCCCGTCCGCGAAGCGCAGCGCGATCACGCGATCCGCACCGAGCTTCTCCACGCGCTCGAGAACGCCGCCCGCGAGAGCTCGTGCGCACGCCGCCGCGAAGGGCCCCGGCGGCCGCCGCTCCCGCCTCCCCGGCACCGCGCGCCAGCCGATCCAGGGAAGCTCGACCCGGAGCGACACGACGAGCGTCGGGGGATGCCGCTCCGCCTGGAAACGAAGCTCAAACCTGTGGGCGGAGGCCTCGTGAAACTCCACGAGAACCGCTCGCCGGAGCGCCGTGTCCAGCGCCGCCGCGACGCGGATGAGAACCAGGCTGTCCAGTCGTCAGTGCTCGACCTTCGTCCGCATCCCCTTCATCGAATCCGCCAGGGCTGCGTCGATCTGAACTTCGATCTTGTCCGCGGCCTTGCCCGCCGCCTCCGCGAGCTCGGACACCAGGAGGAAGCGCGCGCGGTCGAGCATCTTCCTCTCTCGGTAGGAGAGCGGCTTGACCTCGCTGAGCATCGTGAGGCTCTTGAGAACCTCCGCCACGGCAAGGATATCCCCGGTGCGCATCTTCTCCGAGTTGGCCTGGAACCGCCCCTTCCAGTCGTCGTAGGTGGCCACCTCTCCCTCGCGCAGCACCTTCAGGACCTGGGTCGTCTGGCGTCGGCTCAGAACCTTCCGGAGCCCGACCGCCGAAGTGTTTCCGACCGGCACCATGACCGTGCTGTCGGTGGAGAGTATGCGAAGGCAGTAAAACGAGGAGACCATGTCCCCGATCGCTTTCCTGGCGACCTGCTCGATGACACCGACGCCATGGTTCGGGTAAACGACCTTGTCCCCAACCTTGAACTCCAAGCGGTCCTCCCTCCGACTCCTCCGGAACATCATTCACCCCTTGGTTGGGTCTACGGGGAGCGCCTTCAGGATAGCCTATCCGTCCGAAAGTGTCAATTCTCAAGGAGTTGCGCGGGGATGGAACGCAGTAGTCGCGGTCATGAATCGGGTCCCGGCGAGGGCTCGATCGTCGCCCCACGATGGGACGCGCTAGAATCCCGCGGGACGAGCCGGAGTGGCGGAATGGCAGACGCAGGGGACTCAAAATCCCCCGCCCCTCGCGGGCATGAGGGTTCGACTCCCTCCTCCGGCACCACATGGGCCCCGCCGTCGCCCTACGGTACGATCCCCCCCATGCAGCCTGGCCGGGAAGCGACCGCGAGACCCGATCCCTGGCGTCTTTCCGCGATCGTCTTCCTTTTGGGGGTTCTCGCGCACCTGCCCGTGTGGTGGCAGTACAGCAACGACCCGTACTCCCGGACCCTGGTCTCCGACGCGCTCTCGTACGACCGGTGGGCGAACCGGCTTGCGCAAGACGGCTTGGGGCAAGAGCCAGTTTTCCACCAGGCGCCGCTGTATCCCTTCGTCCTGTCGGGGATCCATCGGGCCCTCCCCGCACCCGTGCACGGTCACGCCGCCATCGCCGTCGGGGTCGTGCTCACCTCCCTCGCCGCCGCGCTCGTCGTGTGGCTCGGCGCTCTCTACTTCGGAAGTCCCGCCGCGGGTGCCGTCGGAGCGCTGATCGTGCTGCTGCACGGGCCGTTTCCCTTCTACAGCCTCAAGCTCCTGCCGGTGCCCCTCGCTCTCGCGACGCAGGCCCTCGCACTCGTCGCGCTCGGTCGAGCGAGGGAGAAGCGCACCGCGCTCGCCGCTGGCGTCGCCGGTGCCTGCCTCGGGGTCGCCGCTCTCGTCCGCTCCGAGGTTCTTCTCTTCGCATCTCTTGCGGTCGTGTGCATCTGGTTCGCCGCGACGGACCAGCGACGCGTTCGCCGCTCTGTCCTCTGCGCAGCCTTCGCTCTGGGTGTCGCGGCAGGGATCGGTCCCGCGACACTCCACAACCTGCGCCAGGGCGATCTCGTCCTCGTCGCGTCCTCGGGCGGCGAGAACCTGTACATCGGCAACAGGCGGGGCGCCCGGGGAGATTTCAGCGCTCTCCATCCGAAGGCGGGCGACCTCTTCTCCGAGCGCGTCCTCGCACGACAGATCGCCGAGCAAGAGATGGGTCGCGCGCTACGCGCGTCCGAGGTGTCGGCAAGCTGGCGGCGAAAGGCGATTGACGAGGTTCTCGCCGATCCCGTCGACTGGCTACGGCTCGAGGCGAGAAAGCTCGGGCGCGTCCTCCATCCGGGCGACCCCACGGACATTTACTCGTTCCCCCTCGAGCGATCGCTCTACCTGTCCGCCCTGCACGCGATGCCGCTGCCCGCGTGGGTGGTTCTCGCATGCGGCATCGCCGGTGTCGCGCGCTCTCTCGTGAAGGCCCGCCGGCGCGCGTGGCCCCTCGCCGCGTTCGCGGCAGTCCATCTCCTGATCCTCCTGGTCTTCTTCGTCAACACGCGGCTCAGGCTCCCCTTCCTCTTCGCCCTGGCCCCTTTCGCGGGGCTCGCGCTCGTCGCGGCGGCCCGGACGTGGCGGGAGCGAAGGAGGCGACCTCTTCTTGCCTGTGCGGGCATCCTGCTGATCGCCGCGGGGATCTCCGGGGCGGTCCTCACGCGTGCCCAGCCGCGAGACCTCGTTCGCCTCGCCTCCGCGCTCTCGACCCAGGGGCGCCTGGACGAGGGGATCGGCGTGCTCGAGCCCGCGCTGTCCGGCTCACCGCCGTACGCGCTCGCGCTCGACCAGGCCGGATGGCTCCTCCAGAAGAAAGGAGACCTCGGCGGCGCGCGAGAGAGCTACCTCGGCGCGCTCGCCGCCGGGATGCCCGAGGGCCGATCGGTCCAGACCCGCACGCGCCTCGCGATGGTGCTGGAGAAGCTGGGCGACCTGGAAGGCGCCGCCATCCAGCACGACGCCGCCGTCGCAGACCCGGACGGCGACGCCGGAACGTACTACGAGCGGGGGATGTTCTGGCTGCGCAGGGGAAGCCGAGAAAGGGCCGCTCTGGACCTGGCGGAGGCGGCGCGTCGAGACCCGTCCTGGGATCCGCCTCGCACGGCCCTTCGCGGAATGGGCGTCGAGTAGGGAGCGTCGCTCAGCGCGATGCCCTGCGGTCGAGTCGAATGCGACGCGAGCGCGTATCGACGACCACCCGCGCGCTGGACAGGAGATCGAGCCCCAAGAACCCCGAGACCTCGACTCCCGAAAGGCGGCTTTGGAGCGCGAGATCGGCGGCCACTTCCGCGGGAACCTCGGCACCCTGGAAGCCGAGAACGATCCCGCGCACGCTTCGCGCGCTTTCGAGCCTTCCGCCGTAACCGCGGACGGGGGCGCCTTTCCCCAGAATCGCACCGGGAACGTCCGCCGCGTAGCCCGCGGACACGAGGGTGCGCGCCGCCCCCGTGTCCAGCACGAAGAGCCCCTGGGGCCCGAGCCTCGCGCCCGAACCCAGGAGAAGCTGGCCCGAGACCTCCCAGTACGGCTCGCCCGAGGGCTCGCTCGGCGACACATCGAGAAGCAACCGGCCCCTGGCCAGGTCCAGCGTGACCCGGTAGCCCTCCAGGAGCTGGATCCCGAGGACACCGTGGAATTGCCCGGTGGGCTCGATCTCTTCCTCGGTCGTCGTGACGAGCGCGTCCTTGAATACGAGTCCACCGACGGAAAACCGGGGAAGGATCCCGCGCCTGGTCTCATGCCGCTGGTCGCCACCGCCTCCGAAGGTTGTCGATTCGGCCAGCGGCGCGAATCCATGCCGCTCGGCGACCCGCGCCAGGAGGAACACTCCCGAGCTCCCCGTGTCGAGGAGCAGGCGCACCGGCTTCCCTTTCCCCAGGTCGACCTCGAGGACGTACCCCCGGACGCGACCTCCGCTTCCCATGGCGCGCAGCGGGATCGCGATCCTTTCGGGCGTGGCCACGGGAATCCACACGGCGCGGCCCGACAGCGCTCGAAGGAACCGCAGGGAATCCTGCGCGGCCCGCACTCGGTCGATGTCGTCCCCCTCGCTCCGTGCGAGATACGCCTCCAGAAGCTCGCGGGCGCGAGCGCCAGACGCCGCGGCGGTCGACGCCCAGAACGCCACGCGCCGGTCGCCGGGGTCCGCTTCGACCGCGCGCTCGACGAGGGTGGAAGCCTCCTCGTCGTTCCCCTCCGCATTTCGAACCAGGCCAAGGGTCAATAGCGCCCGCGCGTTCGCCGCCCCCGCACCGACGAGTGGCGCCAGGGTTCTCCCGGCTTCGTCGATCCGGCCCGCCCGGTAGAGGGCCTCGCCCAGGACGCCGATCGCCTCCGGATCGTGGGGCGCCGCGTTCGCGAGAGCACGGGCCGCAGCGAGAGCCTCCCGCCAGGATTCACGCTCGAGGAGAGCACGGGCTTCCGCGGCGCGCGCGGACTCCCGGAGGACCTCTCGGGACGGGGCCGCGATCAGGTGCGGTTGGACGAAGGAGAGGAGCGCCGTCGCTCCTGAAAGCAGCTTCGGCAGAACACCGGGCGCACGCCGTCGGGACGGAACGGGAGCCGGGTGACGGCACCGCAAGTGCTGCAGGTAGCTTCGACAGACTCCGGAGAGCGCGAGCGCTCCCGGGGACGGGACGGCCCCGTGTGGGAGCCAACGTATTCGACGTGGCGCGGGCCGCGGGGGGAGCGAGTCGATGGTTGAGGACTCCCGCCCTCCGCCGCACCTCGGCATTTCCGGCACCTCTTGGGCGAGTGTTGGAACCCCTTCTTTTCGTAGAACTCCTGCTCGCCTGCGCTGAAGAGAAACTCCGCGCCGCAGCGGGCGCAGGCGAGCATCCTGTCTTCGAAGGGCACGAGTTACCTCAGACGGTTCACCGCGCATCTTAGGAGAGCGTGCGGGGCTCTGTAAAGGGAAAATTTTCGATCTCCAGGGGGGCGAAGCCGAGCGCGTCCGAGCTGACGAGGTGAAAACGGATTCCCTCGCGATCTCCGGTCACCGCGAGCGCGTGGTCGCTTCCGTGCAGGTGTCCGAAGACGCAGACGCTGACCCCCGCGTCCTTCAGGATCGCCACCATCCCCGTCGGAGGACGGCCCTCGATCCACGGCGGAAAGTGCAGCATGCCGACGCGGGGTAGCTCCCGGCCGAAGCGACGGTCGGCGTCCTCCGCGGAGAGCCTCAGCCTCCCCATCTCTCGCCGGAAGATCGCCGCGTCCTCCGGGCTCCCGGCAGGGTCGTCCGGCGAGGTCCAGCCCCTCGACCCCACGATCACCCGCTCGCCATCCGATACCGCATCGTTCTGGAGAGCGACGCAGCGGTCGGGGAGGGCAAGCCTCACCCTGGAGCGGCTCGCCCACCACGAGTCGTGGTTTCCTCTGAGGAGGATCTTCCTTCCGGGACGCTGGCCGATCCACGCCAGATCCAGGGCCGCCTCCTCGAGATCCCGCGCCCAGGAAAGGTCTCCTGGAAGGAGAACCGCGTCCTCCGCCCCCACGCTCTGGTCCCAGGCATCCGCCATCCGCGCTGCGTGGTCCTTCCACTCGGCGCCGAAGACATCCATGGGCTTGGCTCCGGAGAGCGACAGGTGGAGGTCTGCGATGGCGAACAGGCGAGACATGGAGGATCCTCCGAGGGGATCCTACGCCGGGGGCCGAGGGGGTGTCGACGAGGTTCGACTCTCGAACGCTCTGCATCTATCATCAAAGTCTTCTCGGAGCCACTCATGACACGAACGAGCCCGATCCTCCGTCCGACTCTCGCACCCATCGCCCTGGCTTGCCTCATCCTCCTCCTGGTCTCGTCCGCCCCGCTCGCGAACGCTCAGACGGTCGAGCCCGGGGATCCGGAGCTCGCCGCAGCGGCGGAGCCCACCGAGCCGCCGATCCCCGACGCCACCCGCCTGTACGGACTCGATCGGGTGGTGATCGTCTACCCGGCGGGTCCCGGCGAGGACGTCGCGAAGAACCGCGCATCGGCCGAGCGCCGCGCACGCTACCTCGAGAAGGTCCGCGGCGTGCCCGCGCGGGCGGTCGCCGACGATCGGGTCAAGAAGGCGGAGAAAGCGGAGAACCTGGTCCTCCTCGGCTGGAACAACCGCCTCCTCGGAACGCCGGAGGCGCCCCGCCCGTTCGAGCGCCGCGCCTCGGGCTTCACGTTCCTCGATCTCGAACACCCGGATCCGCTGGCGGACCTTCTCTTCTATTCCTACTCCCCGTTCCGGAAGGACAAGTTCCTGTTCTTCTGGTCGCGCATCGATCCCGAGATGGACCGCTTCCAGGAGCTTCCCTGGGTCGGCTCGAACTGGGCGATCTTCAGCGACTTCCTCGCGGTACGGCAGGGAATGTTCCGGAGGAAGCGCGGGTGGCCCCCGGAGCGGAACCCGGAAGCCGAATCCGACCAGATGGAGATGCTCACCGAGATCTCGACCCAGCGCGCCATTCATCGCTCGGAGCACTACGACATCTACTACCTCCCCGCCGAGACGTCGGACGAGGTGCTGCGCGCCGTGGCCCGGGCCCGGGAATCCGCGTTCGCGAAGGCGGTGTCCGCACTGGGAGGACCACCCGAAGGGTTTCGGATCCGGCTCTTCCTGTACCGCGACGAAGACGACAAGGGGGAGCGCACAGGCATCCGAGATCCGGCTCACGCGATCCCCGAGCGCCGGGAGCTCTACATGGTGGAGCGACTGGCGAGAAACAGCGCGTCTCACGAGGAGGTTCATCTCCTGGCGCGGCAGATTCTCGGGCCGTGCCTCCTCACTTCGCTCTACGAGGGCCTCGCCCTCTCCGAAGACCGGACCTACGGAGGCAAGGACCTCGAAGTCTACGGCGCAGCCTTCCTCGACGATGGAACCCTCCCCACTCTCGACGAGATGCTGCAGGAGCACGCCGCCGTGTCCCTTCCCGACAGCGTCCTGTTCCCCGCGTCGGGACTCCTGTGCGGCTGGCTCCGATCCCTGGCGGGGGACGCGCTGAAGCGCGCCTACACCCTGCACGCCGAGGGGGTCCTGGCGTTGGCCAAAGCACTCGGAAAGGACGCGGGCAGTCTCGAAGGCTCGTTCCGGGACTTTGTCGCAGCTCGCGCAGAGTCGCGGACCCCGGAGGTCGCGTTTCTCAAGGAGCAGGCGGCCGCGCGCGAGCACCATCGGGCCGGCGACTACACCGGAGTCGCCCAGGCGCTCGAGAGAGCGCTCAAGTTGAAGCCCGACGATCCTCAGACACTCTTCAACCTCGCGTCCGCTCAGATGCGGACCGCGGCCTACGACAAGGCGGAGAAGAACCTGTCCCGGGTCCTCTCGCTCACGCTCCCGACGCGGGAGTCCCATCTGCGGATCTTCTCGCACTACCAGCTCGGCCGTCTCTACGACATCCAGGGCCGCAGGGAAGAAGCGGTCTCGGAGTACAAGTTGGTCCTGGATCTCCCGGACCAGAAGGATGCCCACCGCGCCGCCCGGGAGGCGCTCGAGAACCCCGTCACCCTGGACCAGCTGGAGTGACCGCGCTCCCGCTAGCGCGGAGCAGGCCTGAGGTGCCTCTCCACGGCGGCGAGGAGCGTTTCGGCGAGGACCGGCTTCTCGAGACAGTCGCGGTGGTCAAGCCCTTCCAGAGCCACCAGAACCGCCTGTCGGTCGCGTGCACTGACGACCAGCACCGGGAGACCCGGGTGCAGGCGGCGGATCCCGCGCACGAGCTCCGCCCCATCCTGCTCGCCCAGGTCGCAATCCGCAACGACGAGCTCGTACGTGTGCTCGGTCGCCTTTCGGAGCGCCACCGGAGCGCTGAGAGCGACGTCCACCCGGTACCCTCGCGACGCGAGCAGCGTGCGCAGGCTACGTGCCGTGCCCTCGTCGTCTTCGACGACCAGGACGCCGGCCGGATTCGCGGGCAGAGTCGCGGACTGCATGGGACCTCCGAGGCGCCACGAACTTGCAAGGGCGGTGCCCGAGGGCGTGACGGAGCACTTGGGCCTGCGCGGCCAGCAGATCCGGATTCCCGTGAACGATGTTGAGACGGAACCGGGTAAGAATTACGCGCCCTTGCCCGTCGGGAGAACCAGTGTGAAGGCCGCCCCCTGCCCAGGCGTCGACTTGTACCAGACGCTGCCGCCGTGGGCCTCGGCGATCATGCGGACGAGAGGGAGCCCGAGACCGGTTCCGCCGGGCTTCGTGGTGACGCGGCTCTCGAAGATGCGATCCGCCATCCCCTCCGGAACGCCGGGGCCCGTATCCGAGACGGTCAACCGCACGATGGAGTTCGAGGCGGAAGTCCGGAGGGAGACCGTGCCGCCGGCCGGCATTGCCTGGATCGCGTTCAGCACGAGGTTCAACACGGCTTGCTGGAGGCGATCGGCGACTCCTTGCACGGGAGGGATCTCCTCCTGGCCTTCCAGGCGAATCTCCACATGGGACTTCCGCGCGGTGAATGCGAGCAGGTGGTTGACGCGTAGACAGATCTCGCGAAGGTCGACCGTGGCCGCCGTGGTCTCGGAGCGGACGAGTCCGAGATAGCTGTTGAGGAGCTGGGCGAGGCGACGCGTCTCTCCCTGGATCGTTTCGAGGGACTCCCTCATGGCGAGCATGCGCTCGGGTCCGGGATCCGCCGACAGGCATTGATCCACGACCGTCGCGTTGAGACCGATGGAGTGCAGGGGGTTTCGGATCTCGTGGGCGAGGCCCGCGGCCAGATGCGCGAGCACCGCGAAGCGGCCGGCTTCGACCAGGTGGCTCTCGATCGTCTTCAGGGTCGCCTGGTCGCGGACGAGCAGGAGCGTTCCCGCTTCTCCGGGGCGCTCCTCGAAGGGGACCTGAGTGACCTTCGCGGCCACGACCAGGCCATCGTCCCGGACCAGGTCCATTTCCCGCACGGAGCCGGTCCCGCGCTGGGAGGCGTCCAGAAGCTGCGGGTTCCGGGAGAGCAGCGCACGCACCGCTTCCTCGTCGGCCGCCGCCCGCTCTTCCGGGGCCTCGATCCCGTCCTCGGTGGGGACGGAAGCGAGAATCCGGAGCAGCGCATGATTCCACGCCACCGGAACTCCTCGGGCCGCCACCGCGAGCATCCCTTCGTCGAGGGACTGGGAGAGCTTCTCGAGAAGGGCCTCGCGCTCCCGGCCTCGCGCGTCCAGGCTCTCGAGCCGACCGCCCATCTCGTTGATCGCCTGGACCGCCGAAACGAGCCTACCCTCGAGGCCAAGCTCGGCCGGGTCGATCCTCCCGCGAAAGTTCCGCGCCCTTAGATCGGCCAGTGCGCGGTCCAGGCGCTGGACCGGCAGCCCGGTCAGCGCCGCCACCGCGATGGCACCCGCGGCCGCCGCGGCGAGAAAGAGCATGACGGGCAGCGCGTACTCCAGGGGAAGGATGTCGGGAAGATCCCGCTCGGTGGCGCGCGAGACGAGAGATGTGTCGGGGACGAGCCGGACCAGGACCGAGCCCAGCCGGACCGGTGCGCCTCCCGCACGGTCGACCCCGTCCTCGAAGACGGGCACCACGACCTCCTCGGTCGCGCCGTCGGTGCTTCCCTCGCGCGTGCGCGCCCTCATCGTGCTCGACGAAAGGAACTCCCGATCCGCCGGTCGCGTGAAGGTGAGATCCTGGACCGTCGGGTCGGACGCGTACTGGATCCTGAGGTCGCGGTCCAGGATGAGGACGGACTGGATGTTGGGGAGCCCCCGGAGGACGGTGGCGAGCCCTTCCGCGATCCGGTTGCGCCGCTCCTCCCTGACCTCCGGGAACTCCGAGTCCTGGCCGAGGAGAAGCGAGCGGGCGACCTCGGATGCCATCGGGCGATAGAGCTCCGCGGCGAACGTCGCGGCCACCTCCCGCCGCCAGCGCTCGTTGTACCCCTCGAACGAGCGCCGGACCAGAATCACGGCGGCGGTCCCCGCGCCGACGGTGAAGATGAGGTGGACGAGGAAGAGCCGGAGCGGAAGGGAGAATCTCACAAGCCGAACTTCTTGACCTTGTTGTGCATCGTCTTGAGGGAGATTCCCAGGATCCGTGCGGCCTTCGTCTTGTTGCCCGCGGTGTGCGCCAGGGTCGAGCGGATGATCTCCCGCTCGGCCTCCTCCATCCCGGTCCCGACCCTGAGCGTGATCCCGGGCGCGCCGGCTCCCTCCGAGCCGTCCTTCTCGTCCCGGGACGCTGGGCCAGCGGTCCGGGCCGCGGCGACCTCCGGAGGCAGATGGTCCGGAAACACCGTGGTTCCGCCCGAGAGCAAGACGGCGCGCTCGACGGCGTTCTTGAGCTCCCGCACGTTGCCGGGCCAGGTGTGGGCCAGGAGCAGCTCGAGCGTCGCGGGTGCGAGGGCCGGCACCGGGTTCCCGTTGCGCGCGGCTGCGCGCTCGGCGAAATGGTGCACCAGGGGCTGGATGTCCTCGGGGCGCTCGCGGAGCGTGGGGAGCTGGATGGCGAACACGTTCAGGCGGTAGTAGAGGTCCTCGCGCAGCTTCCCTTCGGCGATGGCCTTCCTGGGGTCGCGGTTGGTCGCCGCGAGAACACGCACGTCCGCTTCGATGACTTCCCGCCCTCCCACGCGGCGGAACTTCTGCTCCTGCAGAACGCGCAGGAGCTTCGCCTGGAGGATCTCGCTCATCTCCGCGATCTCGTCGAGGAAGAGCGTGCCCCGGTGGGCCATCTCGAAACAGCCGATCTTCCGTTGGATCGCACCCGTGAAGGATCCGCGCTCATGGCCGAAGATCTCGCTCTCGAGGAGCGTGGCGGGAATCGCCGCGCAGTTCAAGGCCACGAACTCGTTCCGGCGGCGCGGCGAGAGCTGGTGGAGCGTCTGCGCCACGAGCTCTTTTCCCGTGCCGCTCTCCCCCGCGATCAGAACGGAGAGGGTCGAGGGGGCCACCTGCTCGATCTGCCGGAAAACCGCGCGCATCTTGTCCGAGATCCCGCGGAGCGGGCCGAAGGCGCCGCGCTCTCTAAGCTCCGCTCGAAGTCTCCGGTTCTCCTCGCGAAGGTCCCGAGTCTCGGCGAGCTTCTCGAGGAGAATCTTGAGCCTCGCGGGCTCCACGGGCTTCTCGAGGAAATCCTGCGCGCCGAGCTTGATCGCCTCCACGGCCTGTCCGATGGTGCCCTGCCCCGACAGGACGATCACCGGCATGGGGTGTTCCGACAGGACGCGCCCCACGAACTCAAGGCCGCCCAGCCCCGGCATCACCAGGTCGGTGATCATCGCCGTGGGTCCGCCCGCCTCGAGCCGTCCCAGCGCCTCTTCTCCCGAGCCAGCCGTCTCAGCCTCGTAGCCCCACGCGTGGAGCAGGCGGCGCAGCCCCTCCCGGGATCCCGGCTCGTCGTCGACGACGAGGATCGTGTCGCCCATCGGATCTCCTGGAAGAAGAATCGACTGGACGCCCGTTATAGCATGGGGCGGGCGAAAAGGTGATTACGTTTTGACGCGACTAGCGTAATTTCGACATCAATCTGAGAAGCGCGGAGAGGACGACGGAAGCACTCAGAAGGGCCGCACCGAGGCTCAAAAGCACGGTAGCCACCAGCACCAGGATCTGCATATCTCGTCGGCTCCTGTCCCTGGAGGATCTCGGACACCCCCCTTCGGCCGTCTGGGAAGGGCAAGACCGATGCCACGCTCAGTCGGGACCGACCCGGATCCGGCCAAGATCCCCGAGCTCGGTTCGGAGGAACTCCTTGAGTCGCGCGGTCAGCCGCGCCTCCACCTGGCGGACCGCCTCCCGCGTCGTACCGAACCGGTCCCCGAGGGCCTGGAGCGTGAGTGGCTCGTCGCTCAGGATCCTCTCGTCGAGGATCGCCCTCTCCCGCTCGGAGAGCCCGGGCCGAAAACGAGTGATCGCCGCCTGGGCGCGCTCCTGGAGCTCCTTCCGGGCCAGCTTCTCCTCCGCGCTCGGGGCGGCCGCGGCGATCGAGTCCCCTTGGGTCCTGTCCTCCCCTTCTCCGACGGGCTCGCTCAGCGAAACGTCGCGGGACCAAAGGGCGGCCTCCACATCCTTCACGTCCTCCTCGGAAACTCCGAGACTCTCCGCCAGAAGCCGCGGGCCCACCTCGAACCCCTCCTCCTCGAGCTTGCGCTTCTCCTGCTCGAGGTTTCTCAGGAGCTTCCTTCGAGCGTTGGTCGTTCCGACACGCACCATCCGGACGTTGTCCAGGAGGTACTTCACCATGTAGGCCCTCACCCACCAGGCCGCGTAGGTCGGAAGGCGCACCCCCATCTCCGGGTTGAACCGGTCGATCGCCTGGAGGAGGCCGATGTTCCCCTCCTGGATCAGATCGAGAAGGTTGCGTGCCGCACGCCGGAACGACAAGGCCATGCGCACCACGAGCATCAGGTTCGCCGTCACGAGCTGGAACAGGGCCTGCCGGTCGCCGGTCTCCCGATATCGCTTCGCCATCTCCTGCTCCTCCTCCCTCGTGAGGAGCGGGTACTTCCGGACCTCCGCGCGGTAGCGGCGGAACGGGTCGACCGTCTCTAATCCCCGCTCCGAAGCGGGAACGAGCGCCCGCGCGCTCGGGCCGGACCGCGATTCATCCTCTCGCGCGGGATCCTCCGGGCTCATCGGGAAAAGCGTACCACGCGGGGAGCGCCGAGGCAGGCGACGGATGCGGACTCCCTAGACCGTGGACTAGGCGGGGCGGGATCCGAGATACCGAGACGGATTCACTGCGCGGCCCGCCTTGAATACCTCGTAGTGCAGGTGAGGTCCCGTCGATCGGCCCGTGGACCCGACGCGACCGAGAATGTCCCCGCGCCGCACGCGCTGCCCGGCGCGGACCAGGATCTCGCTCAGGTGGCCGTACCTCGTCGCGTACCCGTAGCCGTGAGAGATCTGGACCATCTTCCCGTACCCGGCCTGCCGCCCCGCCGATGCGATGACGCCGTCGGCCGGCGCGACCACGAGGGTCCCGAGCGAAGCGACGATGTCCATCCCGCGATGGAACTCCCGTTGTCCCGTGATCGGATCGTCGCGCCACCCGTACCCCTCGGAGCAGAACCCCGCGACGGGGAACCCCGACGGGGTGGAGGCGAGCACACGCTCCCGGGCGCGCAGGATCTCGTCCATCTCGTCGAAAGACGCGTCCAGCCGCTGGGAGCGGAGACGCAGGGCTTCCATCTCCTCGTTCAGCATGTCCTGGAGGCTGTCCCCCGTCGATCGCCTTCGCGCGTCGAGCCCACCGCTCGGCTCGCCCGCGGGGGTTCGCTTCATGCCCACCGCGGTCGCGATCCGCTTGGCCCGATCCTCGACCATGGCGACGAGGTTTCCCATCTCGGTGAGCGACGCCTCGAAATGGCGCTTCTCCTCGCGGAGTCTGCGGTTCTCGTCCGCGAGCCGGCTCAAGCTCTCGGCCTGTGCCTGGGTCTTGAAGAGGAGATGGGGTGCCGCGATCCCGGCCAGGAGCACGAGCGCGAGGATCCCCAGGAGGGAAATCAGGAAGTTCTTGGAGAAGTGGATCTTGCGAAAACGGGAGTGCGCGTGTGGCAATATGAAGATGGTGTAGAATTTTCTCCGCATTCCATCTTCTCCGGGCCGCCCAGCGCTCTGCCGACACTCGACCGGGGGCCTTTTCGTCCTCGGTTCGCCCCCACTGCCTCACTCCACCCCTACGAAAAGGAGATGAGGCTAGCACAGGCCATACCACCGGTCAACCGATGTTTTCCCCTGTCGATCCATGGCGACCCGTCTCGGGTGTACCCTATGCGGGGCCGGGCCTTGGGAGGCGGTTTCATGTTCGTATTCGGACTTCCCGTGACGCCGAACGTCAGCCCATGAGCCCCGGATCGGCGCTCGCGGGCCGCTGCCTGATGGTCGGCCTCGAGGGATCCGCCCTGGACCGGGAGAGTCGGTCTGCTCTCGTGCGACTGGCTCCCGGAGGGGTGATCCTCTTCCGGCGGAACCTGGATTCGCCGGAGCGTCTCGCGGAGCTCGTCTCGGAGATCGAGGCGGCCCTCCCCTATCCGCTCCTTCTCGCCCTCGACCAGGAAGGGGGCCGCGTGAGCCGTCTCGAGCCGTGGATCGGCCCCACGCCGACCGCCGCCGCCCTGGCGGGCGCCGGCGAGGCTGCAGCCGGGCGGTTCGGGCGGGCAACCGGCGACGCGCTCTCGGCTCTCGGCTTCAACGTGGACTTCGCTCCTGTCGTGGACCTGTGCGAGAGCGGAATCGACAATGCGATCGGCGACCGCTCGTTCGGAACCGCCACGGAAACGGTCTCCCTTCTCGCGGGAGCGTTTCTCGACGGTCTTCAGGCGGCCGGGGTCGCGGGATGTCTCAAGCACTTTCCAGGCCTCGGGAGAGCCCGGTTCGACTCCCACGTGATCCGGCCGACCCTCGATCGCTCCCTGGAGGAGCTGGAGACGGAAGAGCTCGTTCCCTATCGGGCCCTGGGATCCCGCGCGGCGATCGTCATGGTCGGACACGGCCACTATCCGGCGCTCGATCCCTCGACCGAACTCCCCGCCACCCTTTCTCGCGCGGCGATCCAGGATCTCCTGCGCGGCCGACTCGGTTTCCGCGGCCTCGTCGCGAGCGACGACATGGAGATGGGCGCCATCCAGGGGTTCGAAGAGAACGCCCAGGACGCGGTCCGCGCCCTCGAGGCCGGCTGCGACCTGCTCCTGTACTGCCGCGACCTCGATCGAGCGGCGCGCTCTCTTACGGCCCTGACCCGGAAGGCCGAGGCCGAGGCGACCTTCGCCGCGCGGGTCGAGGGCGCGGTCGGTGCCGTGTCCCGCGCCGCGAGCCGCTGGACGCGCCGCCGGCCCGATCTCGCCCTGTGGGAGCGAGCGCGCCAAGCGCTCGCCGAGTCAATACCCCTCTCGCTCGGCCGCGGCGTGGACCTTCCCGCGGTGGAGACGGAAGAGTAGGACGAAGTAGCCGATCGCAAGCACGAAGCCGAACGGCCACCACCACAACCCCGACACGAGCGAGGCGTGGCTCGCGGCCGCATTCAGCGCCGTGAGCGAGCGAGACGGATCATCGATCGCCCGGATCATCGTCGGGTAGGTCGCGGCCGCCGTCGCGGCGAGGACGCCGAGGAGGAAGGCCGAGGAACCGAGGAAGGCCAGCAGATCCTTCCCCGCGCGCCGTGCGGCGAAGCTCGTCGCGAGCCCGAACAGGAAGAGCACCGTCGCGAGACCCGCGAGCGGCCGCGCCACGAGGCCGCGATGGACCTGGGGCGCGATCGCCGCGGTCGCGGCGGTCGCGGCGAGGAAGAGCACGACGACCGCAGGAAAGAGGTGTCTCGCCCACGCGAGGCTCCGCTCGCGCACGGCCCCATCGGTCTTCCAGGCGAGAAAGAGCGCCCCGTGGTGGAGGATCGCCGTCTGGGCGACGAGCCCGGCGAGGACCGTGTACCAGTCCAGGATTCCCAGAGTGCCGCGGGGCGAGAAGGACTCGAAGAGCGAGAGGGCGAACCAGCCCTGCTCGTCGAGCGGGACGCCGCGCAGAAGGTTGCCGAGGGCCGCGCCGAGAAGCAGCGGCGCTGCGGCCGACGCGATGGTGAGCGTTGCGTCCCAGTACGACCGCCACATCCCGTCGGCGACGTGCGACCGCAGCTCGATCGAGATGCCCCGGAGGATCAGCACCCACAGGACCAGGAAGATCGCGAGGTAGAAGCCGGAGAGCCCGGAAGCGAGCACCTTGGGAAACGCGAGGAAGAGAACCCCCCCGCCGGCCAGGAGCCAGACCTCGTTGCCGTCCCAGAAGGGGCCGATGGCGGCGAGCACCTGCCGCCGTTCGCGATCGGTCTTCGCGACCGAGAGGTGAAGCGCTCCCGCGCCGAAATCGAAGCCGTCCATCACGACGTAGATCGCCAGCATCACCGAGGCGATCGCGAACCAGAGCGCTTCCATTCCCCCTCCCTCAGGACCGCTCAGCGGCGGGTGGACCGGGCCCGTGGGCGACTTCCTTCGCGACGAGGGCCAGGAAGAGAACGCCCAGCACGAAGTAGAGCCCCAGGAAGCCCAGCGTCGTGAAGAGAGTGGCTCCGCCGTGGACGGTCGGCGAGGCTCCCTCCGCGGTACGCATGAGTCCATGGATCAGCCACGGCTGCCTGCCGAGCTCGGCGGTCATCCATCCGGCGGTATTGGCGATGAACGGGAACGGAAAGGTGAGAGCGAGGACCCAGAGCACGGGCCGCGCTCCCGAGAGGCGTCCGCGCGCGAGGAAGATCGCCGCGATCGCCGCGATCGCGATGAGAATCGTCCCCAGGCCGACCATCACGTGAAAGCTGTAGTAGAGAAGCTCGATGTTGTCCGGCCAGTCGCTCTCCGGGAACTCCAAGAGACCTCGCACGTCGGCGGAGAAGCTCCCGTAGGCGAGGTACGAAAGGACCGCAGGCAGCGCAATCGGGTTGTCGAGCTTCCGCTCCTCGACGTTCGGCTGGCCGATCACGACGAGGGGCGCGCGCGGCCCGCTCTCGAAGCGCCCTTCCATCGCCGCGAGCGAGATCGGCTTGTGCCGGGCGACGAGCTTGCCCTGCGCGTCGCCGGTCGGGAACGCGACGAGGATGGACGAGATCAACCCGGCCACGACGCCGGTCGCGAGGGACGCGCGGGCCGCCGCGGAGTGCTCGCGCCGAAGCGTCCAGAAGGCGCCGACCGCCGCCATCACGAACGACCCGGTCACGACCGCGGCCGCCTGATTGTGGAGGTACTGGACGATCGCCCAAGGGTTGAAGACGAACCGGGCGAGGCTCTCGATCCGGAACGTCCCGTCGGGCAAGATCGCGTGGCCCACCGGGTGCTGCATGAAGGCGTTCGTCGCGATGATGAAGTAGCCCGAGAGCCAGCTTCCCGCGAAGAGGGCGAGCGCCGCGGCGAAGTGACGCCTCTCTCCGAGCCTCCTTTCGCCCCAGACGAGAAGACCAAGAAAGCTCGACTCGAGGAAGAAGGCGAAGATCCCTTCCATCGCGAGGGTCTGGCCGATCACCCCGCCGGCCCGGTGGGAAAAGACTGCCCAGTTGGTCCCGAACTGGAATTCCAGCGGGACGCCCGTCACGACCCCCATCGCGAACGAGAGCCCGAAGATCCGGATCCAGAAGCGCGCCGCGTCGTTCCATGCGGCGTTCCCGGTTCGAAGCGCTCTGGCCTTCAGGAGCACGATGAGCAGGGCCAGGCCCATGGTGAGCTGGGGGAAGATGTAATGGAACGTGACCGTGAAGCCGAACTGCAGGCGATGCCAGAACAGCGGATCTGTGGTCACGACGCTACCCGGAGCGGACCTAGGCCAGCTCCTGTCCCGTGAGGATCCTGAAGATCTCCCGGTACCGCTTCGTCGCCCCCGCCACGATATCGGGTGGAAGCGGGGGGACGGGAGGGCTCTTGTCCCAGCCGGTTGTCTCCAGGTAGTCCCGCACGAACTGCTTGTCGAACGACGGCTGGCCGCGCCCCGGCTCGTATCCATCCGCCGGCCAGAAGCGCGAGGAATCCGGAGTGAGCATCTCGTCCGCCACCACCAGGCGGCCGCTAGAATCGAGGCCGAACTCGAGCTTCGTGTCCGCGATCAGGACCCCGCGGGTGCGCGCGTACTCGGAGGCGACGCGGTAGATCTCCAGGGTTTTTTCCTTCACCTCCGCGGCGCGCTCGGTCCCCAGGAGATGCTCCACCTCGGCGAACGGGATGTTCTCATCGTGGCCGCTCGTGGCCTTCGTCGCGGGCGTGAAGATCGGCTCCTCCAGGCGATCGGATTCCACGAGCCCCCGGGGCAGCGGGATCCCGCACACGGTCCCGCGCTCCCGGTACTCCTTCCAGCCCGAGCCTGCCAGGTAGCCCCGGGCCACGCATTCCACGGGGAGCATGTGGAGCTTCTGCGCCAGGGTCGTCCGCCCGGACAAAACGTCCGCGTGCTGCCTCAGATAGCCGGGGAATCGGGCCACCTCGGTGCTCACGACGTGGTTGGGGACGATCGATTTCGTTCGCTCGAACCAGAACGCGGAGATCTGGTTCAGGACCTTCCCCTTGTCCGGGATCGGATTCGGCAGGACGTAGTCGAAGGCCGACAGGCGGTCGGTGGCCACGATCAGGAGCTGGTCCCCCAGGTCGTAGATGTCCCGGACCTTTCCCCTGCCGAGAAGCTTCAGGTCGGGAAGGAGAGTCTCGTGTACCGCTTCGGGTGGATGGGTCTTCATGGGGTCACCTCGCCTGAGACCAGCGAGGATATCCCCGCATCCGACGCGGCGTCAATCACCGCGCATCGTGGACGATCCTGCCGGCAACCACGGTCGCCACGGGCGCGCCGCGGAGCTTCCAGCCGAGAAACGGGCTGTTGGTGCTCTTCGAGAAGAACCGGGCCGGGTCCACCCTGACCTCACGGTGAACGTCGAGCACCGTCACGTCCGCGTCCGCCCCGGGCCGGAGCGTCCCCTTGTTCAAGCGCAGGATCCCCGCCGGTCCCACCGCCAGGAGCTCGACGAGGCGCGCCAGGTCGATCACGCCTGCGTGGACCAGGCGGTCGAGGCAGAGGGACACCGCGGTCTCGAGGCCGACGATCCCGAACGGCGCGCGGCAGAACTCCACGGATTTCTCGTCCCTGTGGTGCGGGGCGTGGTCCGTGGCGATGGCGTCCACCGTGCGGTCGGCGATCGCCTCCAGGAGCGCCCTCCGATCCGCCTCGGCCCGGAGCGGGGGGTTCATCTTCGCGTTGGTGTCGAACTCCGAAACCGCCTCGTCGTTCAAGACGAGGTGGTGGGGCGTGACCTCGCAGGTGACGCGCACTCCCCGCTTCTTGGCCCTCCGCACCGACTCGGCCGCCCTTGCCGTGCTCATGTGGGCGATGTGGACGTGACCCTCGGTGTATTCCGCCAGCAGGATGTCGCGCTCGACGATCAGGTCCTCGGCGGCGCCCGGCCATCCCTTGAGCCCGAGGCGCGTGGCGGTCTCGCCCTCGTTCATCACGCCTCCGTCCACCAGGACCGAGTCCTCGCAATGGTCGATCACGGGGACGCCGAAGATCCTCGTGTACTCGAGCGCGCGGCGCATGAGGAGGCTCGAGCCGACGCATCGGCCGTCGTCGGAGAACCCCTTCGCGCCGGCCTCGATCATGTCTCCCATCTCGGCAAGCTCCTCCCCGCGCTGCCCCTTGCTCACGCAGCCGATGGGATAGACCGGAACGGTGCCATGCGCTCGCGCCTGGGCCAGGATGTGCTCGGTGACCGACCGGGAGTCGTTCACGGGGACCGTGTTCGGCATGCAGGCGATCCCGGTGAACCCGCCCGCCGCGGCCGCCCGGGTTCCCGTGGCCACCGTTTCTTTCCATTCCTGCCCCGGCTCGCGCAGGTGCACATGGAGATCGATGAAGCCGGGGCACACCACGAGCCCCTCCAGATCTTCCACCTGGGCGCCCCGGGCCGGGATTCCCGGCTTTACGCTCGAGACCAACCCGTCCTCGAGGAGCACGTCCAGCACGCCGTCCACGCCCGAGGCGGGATCCACGACGCGCGCGTTCTTAAGCAGCAGCCTCACTCTCGGTGCCTCCCGCCAGCAGATACAGGACGGCCATGCGGACCGCCACGCCGTTGGTGACCTGCTCCAGGATCACGGAGCTCCCCCCGTCGGCCACCTCCCCCATGATCTCGATTCCACGGTTCATCGGGCCCGGGTGCATGACGATCGCGTCCTGGGCCGCGAGCCTGAGCCGCCGGGGATCGAGGCCGTACAGCCTCGCGTACTCCCGAAGCGTCGGAAAGAACCCCGACTGCATCCTCTCGAGCTGGACGCGCAGCATCATCACCACGTCGGCGCCCTCGATCGCCTCCTCGATCCGGTGCGTGACCGCGCAGCCGAGGCGCGCCATCTCCTTGGGCAGGAGGGTGGGCGGTCCGCACACCGTCACCTCGGCCCCGACGCGCGTCAAGAGCAGGACGTTCGAGCGCGCCACCCGGCTGTGGAGGATGTCCCCGACGATGGCCACTCGAAGCCCCGCGAGCCGGCCCTTCCTCTGGCGCATGGTGAACGCGTCCAGGAGCGCCTGGGTGGGATGCTCGTGGGCGCCGTCGCCGGCGTTCACGATGGAGGAGCGGCAGTGGAGCGCCAGGAAATGGGGAGCGCCCGCCTCCGAGTGCCGCAGGACGATGTAGTCCGGCGCCATCGCCTCGAGGTTTCGAGCCGTGTCCAGCAGGGTCTCCCCCTTCACGAAGCTCGAGGCGGTCGCGCTGAAGTTGAGCGAATCCGCCGAGAGGCGCTTTTCCGCCAGCTCGAAGGACGACCGCGTCCTCGTGGACGGCTCCACGAAGAAGTTCACCACGGTCCTGCCTCTGAGCGTCGGCACCTTCTTGATCTCGCGGGTGGACACCTCCGCGAACCCCTCGGCGGTGTCCAGGATCAGGGCGATCTCGTCGGGCTCGAGCGAGGCGATCCCCAGAAGGTGCCGGCTCCGGAGCTTCATCGCGTTCCTCCCCCCGGCCGATCCGCGCGGTGGCTCGGGGCGAGCAGGACGACCTCGTCCTCCCCGTCGGTCTCCGTCAGTCGAACCTCCACGCGATCCGAGTCCGCGGTGGGCACGTTCTTGCCGACGAAGTCCGCGCGGATGGGAAGCTCGCGATGGCCGCGATCCACGAGCACCGCCAGCTGGATTCGCTCCGGACGTCCCAGGTCGACGAGCGCGGCAAGCGCGGCGCGGATCGTCCGGCCGGTGTAGAGCACGTCGTCCACCAGCACGATCTTCTTCCCCTCGAGATCGAACGGCACCTCGGTTCGCCGCACGACCGGGTGGTATCCGATCCTCGAGAGATCGTCCCGGTACAGGTTGATGTCCAGGATCCCCGTGGGCGGAACCTGCCGCTCCATCGCGCCGAGGCTCAGGGCGATCCGGCGCGCGAGCGGCACGCCACGGGTCTGGATCCCGACCAGCGCCAGGTCGTCGAGCGACTTGTTCTTTTCGAGGATCTCGTGGGCGATCCGGCTCAGAGCCTTGCGGATCGTGGCCGCGTCCATGAGACGGACGCTTCCGCCGGAGGGCATCGTGTTCTCCTTTCCGGCCTCCCGGGACCGGCTTAAAGGAAACCTCGCGCATGCTAGACGGCCCCCCGCGCGCTGTCAAGCCGGCTTCGGCCGCGACGTCATGCGCCGCGCGTGCGATCGAACGTCGGCATGCACTGGACGTCGCCTTGTGGTACCGATGACCTTCGTGTGACCACGCTCCGGAGATCTCGCCGTCCCCATGCTGGCCTCGAAACGCAGACGCCGAACGAGGTCTACTTCGGTCGTCGACCTGCCTGCCGTGCTCCGCGGTTCGAGCCGCGAACACCTTGGGCCATCGACCTCAGCGTCAGCTACCGAGCGGGCCGAAAGCACCTCCCGCTCGTCACGCTGAAACGCGCTGAGTCCTGCTCTCGGCGGACCCCCTGCCGCGCGAGGAGCCGCTCCTCGCCGCGCTCTACGGCGCCTCGGTCCACGGGCGGATCGCCACGGGTCCGCGCGCGGGCCAGCGCGTGACCCGGCTGGGCGACCGGATCGAGGCCGAGGACGCGGCTGCCCCCGGCGGCCCGCGCTGCGCCCGGCTGGCCGGCGTCAGCGTCCACGCCAACGTCTCGGTCCCCGCGCGCGATCGGCAGCTCGGGCACACCGGGCGAAGTTGACAGATCAAGAGTTATCGGCCGCATAATCGCCGGGGACGCAGCTTGAACCGACTATCCTCAACCGCCATCGGATGCACTACGCCACGCACCGGGCGAACGGCCTTCCCATCGGCTCGGGGGTCGTGGAAGCGGCGTGCAAGACGCTGGTGACCCAGCGGCTGAAGCGCTCGGGCATGCGCTGGCATCACGACGGCGGTCAAGCGATTCTCCTCCTGCGTTCCTTGGTCCAGAGCGGCCGCTTCGAGCGCGGCTGGGATCTACTCGCGGCCGCCTACAAACGCGAGGTCAGCGTGTCGGACGGCGTGTTTCCGTTCCCTCGTCGAGTGGCCGCCCTACATGTTAGCCTCAATGTGACAAAAAGTTCACGCGACGGCTCGTAGCTGTTCGTCGATTTGCTTGAAGCAGTTGGCCACCCCCGGACTGCTGCCCACGTCCAGCGTCGGGTACCCATCCGGATGCACCAGGACACCGGCCCGATTGATCCAGCGGTACCGCAGGCTCTGGATGGTCTCCAGCGCGTAGATCGTTCGTCGCTTGCGAGAGGCTGGCCAGCTCGAGGCGGTTGTCGCGACCTGGAAGTTTTTCATCAGGTTGAACGCCATCACACTGAGAGCCTGCCACGTACTGTTGGCACCGTAATGACTGGTGGGGACCGAAGCGAAGGCGAAGCCATTCTTCAGCTCCGAGCGCCTTGCCGCGGCGTCTTCCGCGCGGTGCCTGCGTGCTATCCTCGCCCGCCCCTTCCGGATCCGCGACGATGGAGACGAGGCTCCTGCGACGACCCGCCCCTCTCTACGCCCTGATCGGCCTCCTCATGGCCGGAGCCGTCGCCTACCAGGCGGCGAGTACGCGCGACACCCTCCTCGACCTTCGCGGGACGCGCCAGCTCGTCCGGGCTCCCATCGGCTTCGACCTGCGCGACCTGACCGAAGACGGGCGCGTCATCGCGAGCGTCAACCCCGAGGCGGAGCGCGCCGGGATCCAGGTGGGCGATCGACTCGTCGCGATCGAGGGCACGCGCGCCACCGGCCGGGCCGCCATGGCGCGCGCCCTGGATCGTGCCCGTCCCTCAGATTTCCTCTCCCTGCGCCTCGTCCGGGAGGAGGGCTCCGCCGCCGCGACCCTCGACTTGAGAGTCGAGCTGCAGGCGCGGGAGAACAGGCCCACGGGGGCGGCGAGCTGGCTGCCCGCGATCGTCCGCTCGATCGCGATGCCGTGGCTCTGCCTTCTCCTGGGTGGATGGGTCGTCCTCGCGCGTCCTTCCGACTTCCGCGCCTGGCTCCTCTTCGCGATGATGGCGACCTTCTCCCAGGCGACGTCCAGCGCCCCCGCACACTGGCCGGGGCTCGCCGGCGTCATCGGCGTCTTCTGGCAGGACATCGCGCAGGTCGTCTGGTCGGCCGCGATGCTCCTCTTCGCGGTGCACTTCCCCGAGCGGCTCGCGTTCGACGTCAGGTTTCCCTGGGCCAAGTGGCTTCTCGCCGGCCCTCTCCTCGCGCTGGCGCTCCTCTTCGCGACGATCGCGGCGGCGTCGCTGCACAGGCAGGCCGCCGTGATCGCGCTCGAGCGCGGGCTCTCGGGAGCCCATGGGATCGCCATGGTCCTGGCGATGGCCTGCATCGGGAGCTTCTTCGCGATCCTGGGATTCAAGTGGGGAACGCTGCCCGGAGCCGACGCCCGGCGGCGCGTGCGCGTCCTCATGGTCGGCGCGAACGTGAGCCTCGCGCCGACGCTCTTCCTCGTCGTCCCGGGGATCCTCAAGGGCGTCGGGCCGGCGCATGTGACCTCGCCCGGGCTCACGGCGTGCGTCTTCTCGTTCCTCTTCCTCTTCCCGGTCACGCTCGCCTACGTGATCGTGGTCCAGCGGGCCCTCGACGTCCGCGTCGTCATCCGGCAGGGGATGCAGTACGCGCTGGCGCGCGGCGGCGTCACGATCCTGAGGAACCTGATCTGGATCGGGATCATCGCCGGAGTGACGCTGCTGGTCGTGCGGCCGGGAGCCCGTAGCGTCGAGATCGTCCGGGGGATCGCGACCGGAGGCCTCCTCCTCGTCATCACACGCCGGGGAAGCGAGCGGCTCCTCGGGTGGACCGACCGGCGCTTCTTCCGCGAGGCCTGCAACGCGGAGAGGATCCTGGCCGATCTGGGCGAGCGCGTCGTGACGATGGTCGATCCCGGCGCGATCCTCGACGCGATCGCGCGTCAGATCGCGGACGCGCTCCACACGCCGCGCGTCGCCTGCTTCATCGAGGATCCGTCGGGCCGGTTCCGCATCGAGCGCGCCGTCGGGCTGACCGACGCGGGAAGCGTCCCCGCCTTCGACGCCCGATCCGCGACGATCGCGCACCTCCGCAGGGAGAGAGGGCCGGTTCGGGTCTACCTCGAAGATGCGGCGTCGTGGACGAATCGAGCCGGCGGGCTTCAGGCAGGAGAGCGGCCGATCCTGAAGTCGATCGGAACGCAGCTCCTGATCCCGATCCCGGGGAAGGAGAAGCTGGCCGGCATGATCAGTCTCGGGCCGAAGCTCTCCGAGGAAGCCTATTCCGCCACCGACCTGCGGCTCCTGCGCGGCGTCGCGACCCAGGCCGGCCTCGCGCTAGAGAACAGCCGTCTCGCGGCGGCGGTCGTGGCGGAGGCGGCGCATCGCGAGCGGCTCAACCGGGAGGTCGAGATCGCGCGGGAGGTGCAGGAACGCCTCTTCCCGCAGCGCCTCCCCACCGTCTCAGGGGTCGATTTCGGCGGGGCGTGCAGGCCGGCGCTCGGCGTCGGCGGCGACTACTACGACTTCATCGCGCTGCCCGGCGGCGGCCTCGGGCTGGCGATCGCCGACGTTTCGGGGAAGGGGATCGGCGCGGCGCTCCTCATGGCGAGCCTGCAGGCGTCGCTGCGCGGGCAGACGATCGCCGCCACGGGCGGCGTGGCGCGGATCCTCTCGGACGTGAACCGGCTCGTCTTCGACGCCTCGCCGGACAACCGCTACGCGACCTTCTTCTACGCCCGGTACGATCCCAGGACCCGGGATCTGACGTACGTCAACGCCGGGCACTGCCCGCCGATGCTCCTCCGCGACGGCGGCCGCCAGGTGATCCGCCTCGCGGCCGGGGGCACCGTCATCGGCCTGTTCGAGAACGCCTCCTGGACCGAGGAGACGGTCCGGCTGAGCCCGGGCGACTATCTCGTCGCCTATTCCGACGGCATCAGCGAGGCGTTCAACGGCGACGACGAGGAGTTCGGCGAGGGGCGGCTGATGACGGCGGCCGCCGCCTGCCTCTCGCTCGACGCCGCCGCGGCCGTCGCGCGCCTCCTCGCCGCGACCGACGCCTTCGTCGCGGGCGCGCCGCAGAGCGACGACATGACGATCGTCGTCCTGCGCGTGCTCGCCCGGGAGTGATCGGAGTATCCTTCCCTTCGTGGGAGGGTGCTTCCGGGGGACGATCGGAATGGTCGACGGAAGACCACTTGCCGGACACTCGATGCCCGAACATCGCGCCCCTGCGAAAACGCCGCTTGTGCGGGCTATCCGCTCAGCCAGTTAGCGTTTTCGGGCGGCGCGGGTTCGACTCCCGCCGCCTCCTCCATTCCCGGAAGCGTAGCTGGAAGGTACACTGCAAGAGGGATGCGTTCCCCGGCAATCTGCCCTGAGGGATCCGCGCGAGAGGGAGGCACGGCATGGTGCATACCGGGTTCGGCTGGTTCGTTCTCGCGTCCGCGAGTTTCGTCGCTTCTCCCGCATCGGCCCTTGCGGCCACCGTGGATATCGCTCCGGGGGGCTCCGAGCAGGCGACGGTGACGATCATTAGGACAAAGCCCTACCGGTTCAACGAGCGCCTCTGCCACGTGTTTCATGGAGACTCCTATCTCTTCACGCTTGTGAAGGAGTCCTTCGCCGTGGCCCGACTCCCTCCGGGGGAGACAGTCCTCTGGGCATACGTCATGGATGCTTACTCCACCAAGAAATCGACGGCGGTGCATCGCCTCACCCTTGAACCGAACTCCGCATACCATCTGGTGATTGAGGGGGAACCCGATCTGGCCTGGCGCAGGGTCGACGTGGAGGGAGCAGACACGGCTCTCAGCGGACTAAAGGAAACCAATGGAATGCCTTCTATTCCAGAAAACAACTTCCGCGGGAGTTACGGGAGAGGCATGTATCATGAGCTCTGCGGCGCCTCTTTTGCCGCTCACGCGCACGCAACCGCGCTGACACAGATGAACACCGCACGCGCGCGCGCGCGATCCAACGACCTCGAGGGCGCAACTCTCAATGCCAGGCGCGCGGAGGACTCGTTTGTTCACGCAGAACGGCTCTACCGCGGTGAACTGGATGCGGCAATCAGGGTGCTGACGGGCGAAGAGAAGATTCCCATGGGGCTCCGCCTCCTTTACGGAAGGATGATCCCGAGCGATCGAAAGCGAGCTGAGACACTCCTCGGGTCGGCGTTTCAAGCACTGGCATCGCTCCAGGATCCGGGAGAAGTGGAGCTGTCCGCGTTGATTGGCAGCAATCAGTGCAGCATCTTCGGACCCGGGCATGGAAGGACTTGGTCGCTCGATGTGAAGGACAAGGACGAACGCGATCACCTGATCCTCGCAAGGCAGGCCCTTGAGGCGTTGCTCAAGGAGACTGTAGTTCGTGGCCGGGAGGATGCGATCGCATTCGCTGACTGCCTTCAACAATCCAGCGAGCAGGCTTTGGCCGCGTGCGCCACCCCCAAGTAAGAAGTGCACCTGCGGGATGTAGCGGGCCAGGCGCACCGCAGCGGGGGTTGGTCTGTCCGGTCGGTGCGCGTCGGAGTATCCTTCCCTTCGTGGGAGGGTGGTTCCGGGGGACGATCGGAATGGTCGACGGAAGACCACTTGCCGGCGGTAGTTGAGCTATACTCCGCGCCACGCGGGTGGCGGCTGGGTCGAGGAAAGTAGCAACCCCAACTCGGACCTCAGAGAGAGCGCGTGGCCGCCGCCGCTGCGCATCGAGGGGGGATCTCTCGTGGGGGCTCGACGTTTTCGAGGGGTTCGGCTCGCGTCTCTGGTCGTCGTCGCTGCCCTGGCGTTCGCGTCGGCGCGGGCCACGCAGAAGACCGCGATCGTGATCAACCCGGGGCCCGCCGCGATCTCCGCCGAGGAGGCGGCGATCCAGGCAGACCCGGGGGCGGGCGTGCAGCACGGGGTGATCCTCCTCGAGGAGACCTCCCGCAACGAGGACCACGGGACGGGGTACGTGCTCAGCTACCACATGCGCGCGAAGATCCTGTCGCCGGAGGGGCGCGGGCTCGCGGACATCGAGATTCCGATCGAGCGTTCCATCTCGGACCTGAAGACGTGGTGGGGGCGGACGATCCTCCCGGATGGGAAGGTGCTCGAGCTGCCGGAGCGGGCGCTCAACCAGCAGACGGTGGCGAGCACCTCCACGTTCCGAGAGGTCACGCTCAAGGCTGCCCTGCCCGGAGTCGTTCCGGGTGCCGTCATCGACTACGGGTACGTCGTGCGCGGCGACGGGGTCTTCCCGATCACGACGGTCGAGCTGGAGCGCGAGTGGCCGGTTCGCTTGATGCGGTACCGCTGGGTGCCGTCGACGTACCTTCCGGGGGCCTACACGTCGACGCGGGTCGAGGGGCGCGACGTGAAGTTCAACGTCGACAGGGACTCGATCTTGATCACGGCGCAAAACCTCTCTCCGGTCAAGGAAGAGCCGTACATGCCCCCCGAGGGTGAGGTGCGCGCGTCCGTGACGCTCTACTACGGTAGCAGCGAGAAGGTGGAGAGCTTCTGGGACCTCGAGGCGAAGCGAGTCGAAATGCGGGTCAAGTCGTTCTCGAACGCGTCTGCGTTCCGGGAGGTCATCGCCGGGCTCGACGTTCGCTCCGACGCGACGCTCGCGACACGGCTCACCGCGGCCTACGACTGGATCGGGAAGAACCTCACGAACACCTACTTCAAGACCGCGGAGGAGCAGGAGGCCGACGAGGAAACCGAGGACGAGGCGTTCAATGCCAGGTCGGTTCTGAAGGCGAGGGAGGGGACCGGACGCCAGATCGATCTGCTCTTCGCCGGGATGGCGCGCGCTTTGGGCGCCGAGTCCGTCCTGATCTACGCGGTGGATCGCAGGGTCCGCTACTGGAACCTCGGCCTCAAATCAAAAGAGCAGTTTCTGTTCACCTTCGTCGGAGTGCGCGAGCCGGGAGCGGGGGACGAGGCGTGGACCGTGGTCGACCCCGGTTCGGGACTTCCCTACGGGGAGCTGCCCTGGGCCGCCACCGGGACCACGGCCTTCGTGTGCACGCCCAAGGGGATGGGATCGCTCGTGATCCAGCCGTCGACGAGCGCCAGGAATCGCTCGATCACACAGGTCGCGATCACCTTCACCGAGGAGAACGAGTCGATCGCGGCGAAGTGGTCGCGCACCGGCCTCGGTGCCTCCGGGATGGATCCGCGGCGGTGGCTCCGGGACCTCGGTCCCTCGGAGCGGAAGGTCGAGCTCGATCGTCTCTGCGGCGGCGTCGGATCCGGCGAGGTGCTCGCCGCCGAGCTTCCCGGCCTCGAGAACCCTCAGGCCCCCTTCAAGGTTGCCTGTGACATCACGACCGGCGAGACGAGCCTCACCGAGGAGATCGGCCATTACGCCATGAGCGTCATCGGTCCCTGGTGGCCGCCCACGCCGGAGCTGACCGACGCGGCCCGCGTCCATCCCGTGGTCTTCGACTACCCGAAGCTCGACATCGTCTCGTTGGACCTCATGGCTCCCGAAGGGTTCACCGCCCAGGATGCCCCCGCTCCGGTCAAGCTCGAGACCCCCTTCGGAAAGTACCAGTTCGTCGCCGTCAAGAACGAGAAGGGGTTCCACGTGGACCGGGCTTTCGCCCTGATGCCGCTGCTCGTCAAGCCCGCGGACTATGAAGGGCTGAGGTCGTTCTTGAAGCAGGTCCAGACCGCGGATCGGACCTCGCTCTCGTTCCGCAGGACTGGGAAAGCGCGATGAAGCCTAGGTACGTTGTCCTCCTCGTCGTCTTTCTCGTCGCCGCGTCACCCGCGCTCGCGGGCCTTCCCGATTGGGCGAAGGCCATCGCTGAGGCCACCCCTGCCGCGCCGGAGACAGGCTCCGAGTGGCCCTCGCGCGTGCTGTTCTCGGAGACGCGCGTCGAGATCGACCCGAAGGGAAGCCCCTGGCGCGTCGTCGAGAGGTCGGCGATCCAGGTCCTGACGAACCGCACCGACGACATGATGTTCGGCTTCTTCGCGTTCAACGACGACACCAAGGTGAAGAAATCGAAGGGATGGCACCTGCCTCCCGGGGAGCGTGCGGAGCGCAACGTCGGGGGAAGCGTCGACCTGACGATGCCCGACAAGTTCTTGACCGACGCGAAGTCGCGGGCGATCGCGCTCGAGGGGATGAAGAAGGGGAGCATGGCGTTCTTCGAGTTCGAGGCGGAGCGCAAGCCCTATACCTCGACCGAATCGTTCGACCTGGGCGACCCCGAGCGGCCGTTGGATCGTGCGCGGATCGTCGTCTCGGCACCGCCGGGCTGGACGATCCGGCACGAGTGGTTGAGAGGTGCCGGTCCCGAGCCGGTCCGGGACGGATCCATCTGGGTCTTCGAGCGGTCGGGTTGGATCCCTCCCGACGAGGAGCAGCTCGCCACGGATCCGGGAGACGTGACTCCGCGGCTCGTCATCGCCGCCGACCCGCCGGCCGGGGCATCGACGGGGGCCGTGCCCCTTTCGGACTGGGACGCATTCGCCCGATGGTTCCAGGGGCTCGCGAACGGGCGGGACGCCTCAGACCCCGCGATCGAGCGGGCGGCGAAGGAGGCCTTGACCGGCGCCGGTGCCGCGCCGCTCGACCGGATCCGCGCGATCGCGCTACTGGTAAGGAACCGCGTGCGCTACGTGTCGCGGGCCGTCGGCATCGGCGGGTACACGCCCGCTCCCGCGAAGGACACGCTCGCGGGACTCTACGGCGACTGCAAGGACAAGGGAACGCTGTTCCGGTCCCTGCTTGCGCCGGCGGGGTTCGCGTCGTACCCGATGATGATCAACGCCACGCAGGGGGACACCGTCGCGGGAACCGTCCCCGATCCGGGTGCGTTCGATCACTTCGTGGTCGGGGTCGGATGGCCGAAGGACGCTCCGGTGCCCGATGAGGTCGCGTCCGCGATGATCGAGGTCGACGGGTTGGGGAAGGTCCTCGTCGTCGACACCACCGACGAGTACGCCTGGCCCGGGACGCTCCCCGCGAACCTCGCCGGAAAACGCGGCGCCTTGGTCTCGGGGGACCGGGGTTTCCTCGTGACGATGCCCGCGGGAGATCCCGCGACGCACCGGGTCGAGCGCTCCGCGGTGATCACCCTCGCCCCAGACGGGGGCGCCGGCGTCGCGATGGAGGTCAAGTACTTCGGCTGGCCCGCGAACGAGGCGAGAGCCGTGTACGCCGAATCGGCGGTGAAGCGCCGCAAGGAGATCGAGGAGGACCTGCTGCGCACCTGGTCGGGGGCCGAGCTCAGGGACTACAAGCCGACCATCGAGGATCGAGATGGCGCGTTCGTCGAGTCGGTGAGCCTCGATCTGCCGGCGGGATCCTCGGAGCTTCAGGACGGCCTCCTCGGTCTGTTCGCGGGGCTGAAGGGGGACGTGGCTCGGGTTCCACTCGGCAAGCGAAAGAGCGCCGTCGTGTATCCGACCCCGATTCGGGTGTCCTACCTCGCCTCGATCGTCGGTGCGCCGGAGGGGCCCCTGCCCGCGGCCCAGGAGGCCTCGGGGAACGGGTGGCGTGTGACCTCGGCAGCGTCGCGCGAGAGCGGGGCCGTGCGCGGCTCCTTCGTGTTCGAGCGGACGCGGACGCGGTTCGAGCCGGACGCGTTCCCCGAGATCAAGCAGATGTGGTCCGCGATTTCGAAGGCGGGGTCGGCCGCGATCAGCCTGCGGAAGCAGTGACGGAGGTGGACCTGCACAACGCGGTGCGCCGCGCGAGACAGAAATCATCCTGAGGGAGTCGGACGGTTTCAGAAGCCGGAATACGCAACGTCTCGTGGACTCGAGGCATCAAGCCGATCGGGCTGTGTTGAGAGGGGGCCGCGCGCGCGCGTTGACCCTGATCGGCCTTTTGTCTATCCTTGGCGCGCGACATGCCCCAAGATTTCACGGCACCGGTTCTCTCGAACATCGATCTCGGTCATCGAAACTTCCTCCTGGAGTTCGCCGCCGCGGACGTGGCTTCCGCGACGGAGCCCGGACAGTTCTTCATGATCGGGATCCCCCACGCGGACATCCTGCTCCGACGCCCCTTCAGCGTGTGCGGAGTCCCGGGAACGTTCGACGAGTCGGAAGCGGGCCGCCTGCAGGTTCTGTACAAGTGCGTGGGAGCCGGAACCGATCTCCTGGCGACGCTGAAGGAAGGCGCCCGCCTGCATGTGCTGGGACCTTTGGGGCGGGGGTTCTCCATGCCCGACAGTCCGCGCAGCCGACCGCTCCTCGTCGCGGGCGGGATCGGCTCGGCGCCGTTCCCCGCTCTCGCCCGCTCGTTTCTTGCTGCAGGGATCATACCGAGGATGATCTACGGCGCGCGCTCCGCGGCCGATCTTCCCCTCCTCGACTGGTTCCGGAAGAGCTGCTCGGACGTCCTGGTGACGACCGACGACGGATCGCATGGAACGAAGGGGCTCGTGACCGCCCCCCTCGCCGACCTCCTGGCGGCGGACGGGAAGGACACGATCGTGTACGCGTGCGGTCCCGAGCCGATGCTGCGCGCGGTGGCCCGCCTGACCATCGGCGCCGGGGTCCCGTGCGAGCTGTCCCTCGAGGCGCACATGGCCTGCGGGTTCGGCGTGTGCCTCGGGTGCGTCGTGCCCACGCGGACCGGGCCCTCGGGAGACACCGGATACGAGCGCGTGTGCGTCGAGGGTCCCGTGATGCGCGCCGAGAGGCTCGCATGGTGAAGCCCGATCTGAGCGTCGCCCTGGGGCCCCTCCGGCTCAAGAACCCCGTGATCGCCGCCTCGGGGACGTTCGGATACGGGACCGAGTTCCTCCCCTTCCTCGATCTGTCGGAGCTCGGGGGTCTCGTGGTCAAGGGCCTGTCGCTCGAGCCCCGTGTCGGAAATCCCCCCCCCCGCATCGTGGAGACTCCCGCCGGGATGCTCAACGCCATCGGACTCCAGAACGTGGGCGTGGACGCGTTTGTCCGCGAGAAGCTTCCCGCCCTCGCCGGCTACGACACGGTCGTGCTCGCCAACGTCTTCGGCGAGACCGAGGAGGAGTACGCCCTGGCCTGCGCGAGGCTCGACGGCGCCCCGGGGCTGGGGGCGATCGAGCTGAACGTGTCGTGCCCCAACACCGAGGCGGGCGGCATGATCTTCGGCAACGACCCGATCGCGCTGGGCCGGGTGACCCGTGCCTGCCGCCGGTCGACGCGTCTGCCGCTTCTCGTCAAGCTCTCGCCCAACGTCACGGACATTCGCGAGGGCGCCCGGGCCGCCGAGGCCGAGGGGGCCGACGCCCTCTCGCTCGTCAACACCTTCGTCGGCATGGCGGTCGACGTCGACCGGCGGCGCCCGGTTCTGGCGAACGTCGCGGGGGGTCTCTCGGGACCCGCGATCCGGCCCCTCGCGGTCTGGATGACCTGGCAGGCCTCCCGAGCCGTGAAGATCCCGGTGGTCGGCATGGGAGGGATCCTCACGGCGCGGGACGCCCTCGAGTTCATCCTGGCGGGGGCGTCGGCGGTCCAGGTCGGCACGGCGAACTTCATCCAGCCGGACGCCTGCATCCGGGTCATCCGGGGTCTCGAGGATCACCTCACGAGTCGGGGCCTCTCCTCGATCCGCGAGATCGTGGGGACGCTCGAGACCGGCGAGGGACGGCGCTCGTGAGGGACCACGAGCGCATTCTCGTCGCCCTGGACACCCCCGATGCCGCGCGAGCCCGCACCCTCGTGGAGTCGCTCCGGGGTCGAGTCGGCGGGTTCAAGATCGGCCTCGAGCTGTTCTGCTCCGAAGGGCCTCGCTTCGTGCGCGAGGTCGTGGAATCGGGAGCGCCGGTTTTCCTCGATCTCAAGCTTCACGACATCCCCAACACCGCGGCCGGCGCCGCGGCCGCCGCGGCCCGTCTCGGTGTCTCGTTCCTGACCGTCCACGCCCTGGGCGGACCGGCCATGATCCGGCGGGCCGTCGAGGCCGCCAACGGTGCGGCGCGGGGCGTCGGAGCCCGCGCTCCGACCGTCCTCGCGGTGACGATCCTCACGAGCCATGACGACCACGATCTCGAGCTGCTGGGGCTGCCCCGCCCCGCGGCTCTGGCCGTGGAGCGTCTCGCCGCCCTCGCGAGGGAGGCGGGCGCGGGCGGGATCGTCTGCTCCCCGCGGGAGATCGTCTCTATCCGTCGCGCGTTCGGGTCGGCCACGATCGTCGTCCCCGGAATCCGCCCCCTGGGGCTCGCGGTCTCCTCGGACGACCAGCTCCGCACGGAAACGGCGGCCCGTGCCGTGGCGTGGGGCGCCGACCATCTGGTCGTGGGACGGCCGATCACCCAGGCGGCCGATCCGATCGCCGCGGCGGAGACGCTCGCGAGGGAGATCGGGGGCAAAGACCCCTCGTGATCGACTACGTCTGCGCGTCCTGCTCCGCCCGTCACCCGCTGACGGTCGACCGGTTCCGCTGCGACTGCAGCGCGCCCCTCGACCTCGACTTCGAGATCTCCCCTCTCGACCGCGAGGCACTGAGGCGGAGGCCCTTGACGCTCTGGCGGTACCGGGAGGCGCTCCCCATGGTCGATCGCCTGGCACCCACGACCCTGGGCGAGGGCGTGACGCCCGTGATCGACGACGTGCTGGGCACGATCCCCGTCCACATGAGCCTGGAGTACGTCACGCCCACGGGCTCCTACAAGGATCGCGGCGCATCGCTTCTCGTCGCGGTGGCGACGGCGCTCGGGGCGAGAGACCTGGTGGATGACTCGAGCGGCAACGCGGCGATCGCTCTCGCGGCCCACGCGGCACGCGCGGGCCTCAGCGTCCGGGTCCTGATCCCCGCCGATGCCCCCCCGGCGAAGCCGCGCCTTGCCGCGGAGCTCGGCGCGGAGGTCGTGCGGGTTTCGGGTGGGCGCTCCGGCGCCGCCTCGGCCGCGCTGCGCGAGGCCGCCTCCGGCGCCTTCTACGCGAGCCACGCGTGGAGCCCGTTCTTCCTCCACGGCGCCAAGACCCTCGCCTACTCCCTCGCCGAGTCCTTCGGCTGGTCGATCCCGGGAGCCGTGATCGTCCCCGTGGGAAACGGCGGGCTCCTGCTGGGTCTCGACCTCGGCTTCCGCGAGCTGCGCCGTCAGGGGCTCATCGATCGACGTCCGGCCCTCGTCGGCGCGCAGGCCGCGCGCTGTGCCCCTCTCGCGATCGCCTTCGAGCGGGGAGACGCTTCTCCCGCTCCGGTCCCCGAGGGCCCGACGGAGGCCGACGGGGTGCGTGTCGGGGCGCCGCCGCGCGGAGCCGCGATCGTCGATGCGGTCCGTCAGAGCGGAGGGTTCATCGCGGCGTTCACGGAAGAGGAGATCGACAGGGCGCGCAAGGAACTCTGGCGGCGAGGCTACATGGTGGAGAGCACCGCCGCGCTGGGGGCCGCCGTCGTGCTCCGCGACGGAGAAGCCCTCCGCAGGAAACATGGGGACCTGGTGGTCGTCCTCACCGGATCGGGATTGAAGCTGTAGCCCCCTGGCACTAAGCTGGGCTCACGATGCGCGTGACGTTTCTCGGGAGCGGCACGTCGACGGGCGTTCCCGTCCTCACCTGCGGCTGTCCGGTGTGCGTTTCCACGGACCCGAGGGATCGCCGTTCTCGCCCGTCGATCTGGATGGAGTGGGACGGCGCTTCCGTCCTGGTGGACACGTCCACCGATCTCCGGCAACAGGCCTTGAGCCGCCGGATCGAGCGGGTCGACGCGGTGCTCTACACCCACGCGCACGCGGATCACATCCTCGGCCTCGACGAGCTGCGGCTGTACAACTGGCGGCAGCGCGGCAGCGTTCCGGCCTACGGATCCCGACCCACGCTCGACGCGCTCCGTCGCACCTTCTGGTACGTGTTCGAGGAGGTGCCGATCGGAGGCGCCAAGCCCGCGGTCGACTGCCGGGTCGTGGACGGTCCGTTTTCTCTTCTCGGACGCGTGGTCGAGCCGGTTCCCCTCCTCCATGGCACCCAGGAGATCCTCGGCTACCGGCTCGGCCGGTTCGCGTACCTCACCGACGTCAGCCGAATCCCCGATCCCTCCTATGCGCTGCTCCGGGATCTGGACGTGCTCGTCCTGAACGCGCTCCGAACGAAGCCCCACCCCACGCACCTCCACCTCGACGCCGCCCTCTGGGAGGCCGCCCGCATCGGCGCGCGGCGAACGATCCTCACCCACCTCGGCCACGACATGCCGCACCAGACGATCTCGGATTCCCTCCCCGCGGGAGTCGACCTGGCCCACGATGGTCTCTCCTTCGTCGTCGACGAAGCTCCGGGCCGTCCGTGATGCGACCCGCCCGCCGGTGCCTCCTCGCGATCGCCGTCTCCCTCCTCTGGATCGCGGCGGCGCGGGCCGCCAAGGAGCGCGCGACCGATCCTCTCGTGCCTCTCGAGGACCAGGACGTCGTGCAGATGATCGTCTCCGGAATAGCGCCAGCGGAGATCATCGAGCGGCTCCGCGCGGCCCGCGTGAGCTTCGACCTTTCCGAGGAGATGATCCGGGAGCTCCTCCTGGCCGGCGTGACCCCATCGGTGCTCGCCGCCATGCGCGAGCGACAGGCCCAGATGGCCCCTCCCGGGCCCCCGACTCCCTCCGACGATCCCGCCGCCCGGGGCGTCCCGCTCGCGGTCACGCTCTCCGGCTCCGACGGGAAGTCCCCCGCGTTCCTCTATCTCCCCGGCCGCGCGGGGGACGCCCTGGCGCGCTCGCTCGGGCTTTCCTCGCGGGAGACCGACGAGCGCGCGATCGTCGACGTCGCGGTGTTTCTCGCCTGCCTCACCCCCGAGCACGTGCCGGATCAGTGGCGCTCCCACTCTCCGCTCGGGAGGGATTTCGTCTCGATGCCCCGCCACGAGATGCTCGCCTTCTCCTCGGGCGCACGGAGGGTCGTGTCCGGGGACGTCCCCGGGGCGGTGCGCTCCCGTGTCCCGGAGCCGCGCGACGGAGATCGGACCTGGCTTCGCCTGGAGATCCCGCCCGAGCTCACCGCACGGCTGGCACCCGGCGAGCCCCATCGAATCCTCCTCGGCGTCGCGGTCCTCGTCGGGGACCGCTATCTCATGATCGCGAGCGCGGTGCGGGCCGAGGTCCTGCCGTCCGAGCCGGGAGCGCGCATGCGGGCGCACGTCGTCCAGGACAAGGCCGCCGAGGCGCCCGTCGCCGTGCGATTCGAAGACGCGGAGGAGGAGGGAGTCAGTCCAGCTTCAAGGACACGAGCCGGGACACCCCCGGCTCCTCCATGGTGACCCCGTAGAGGAGGTTGGCCGCGTCCATGGAGAGCTTGTTGTGGGTGATCAGGATGAACTGGGTCGTCCCGGAATACTCCCGCAGCATGCGCGTGAAGCGGTTCACGTTCACGTCGTCGAGAGCCGCGTCGACCTCATCGAGCAGGCAGAAGGGAGAGGGCTGGTTGCGGAAGATGGCGAACAGCAGCGAGATGGCGGCCATCGCCTTCTCGCCCCCCGACATGAGCTGCACGTTGCCGAGCTTCTTCCCGGGCGGCTGGGCCAGGATCTCGATCCCGCACTCCAAGACGTCCTCCCCCTCCTCGAGCCTGAGATCCGCCCGACCTCCGCCGAAGAGAACCCGGAAGATCTCCTGATACGAGGACCGGATCGCCTCGAACGCGCTCAGGAACTGCTCCCGTGACGCGCTGTTGATCCGACGGATCGTCTCCTTGAGCGATGCCATGGATTGCTCCAGGTCCCGCTGCTGAGCCGTGAGGAACGCGTATCGCTGCTCGAGCTCGGTGAACTCCTCGATGGCCATCATGTTCACCGGGCCGATCCTCTCGATCCGATCCCTGACTTCCGCGATCTCTCCCTCGATCGACGCCGGATCGGCGGTGCGGAGCTCCTCGCCGGCCGTCGCCGCCGCCTCCTCAGCCGTGCATCCCAGCTCCTGGGCGCAGAGGTCGTCCAGGTGCGCCCGGTCGGACTCCCCGCGGGCGCGGGCCAGCTCCGCCACCCGGAGCGTCTCCCGCGCCGCGCCGACGATGGCCCGGGCCTCCTTCAGAGAGCCTTCCCCGGTCTCCAGATCCGCACGTCGCTTCGCCAGGCGTTCTTCTTCCGCGGAGAGCTTCGCCGACCACTCCTCGCGCTCCTGAAGGTGGACCAGAAGCTCCGCCTCCGTGCGGGCAAGAAGCTCGGACGCCTCCCGCGCGCGTTCACGCGTGAGAGCGGCGGCGGCGGTCAACGCGTCGATCCGGGCCGCGATCCCGGCAAGATCCTCGCGCCGGCGGTCGCGCTCCCTCTCGGCGCCGGCGAGCCCCTGCTGGAAAACCGCCACCTCCGCTCGCAGCACCGAGACCTCCTCCCCGAGGTCCCGAAGCCGAGCCTCGAGCGAGGCGAGCGCGCTCGACCGCTCCTGAATCTCCTGCTCCCGCTCTCCCTCGGTGCGCTCCGCCTCGGCCACGGTCCGGAGGACCGCTTCCAGCTCCGGCGCGAGAGCGCCCTCCTCCGCGTCGAGGGCCACGATCTCCTCGGAGAGGACCTCCGCTGCCCGGCCCGCGCGCCGCGCATCCTCGGCGCAGCGCTCGGCCTCGTGCGAGATCTCCACGAGACGGTGCCGCGCATCCTCGAGCCGCTGCCGCTCCTCGGAGATCGCGCTCTCGAGACGCGAGACCTCTCCCCGCGATTCCTCGACCTGTGAGGTGCGATCCGCGACCCGCGACCCGGCATCCGCCCTCTGGACGCGGGCTTCCTGTATCTTCCGCGCGTGGGCCAAGAGCCCCTGCGCCGCCTGTTGCCTGCCCCCCGCTGCCACGAGCCCCGACGCGAAGACCACCTCGCCCGTCGCCGCCAGGTAATCCGCCTCCGGGTGCACGCGGTGAAGGGCCAGCGCGGTCTCGAGGCTGTCCACGAGGATGGCGTCTCCGATCCGCTCGTGGAGAAACCCGTTGGAGCTCTTGAGCTTCAGATGCTCGCGCAACCTTCCCCGGACACGGGGATCGTTCATCATCTCGATCTCTCGCGGAAGGACGCCGCGGCCGTTCGCCTTGGTCCCGACGACCGGCTCTCCCACGGGATGTCCCTTGCACAGGAACGAGGTGCGGCCCGCGCCCTCTTTCCTCAGAAGGGCCGCGGCTCCGCGCGCATCGGCATCATCCTCCAGGATCACCGCGGGAAGGAGCGCCGCGAGGTACGCCTCCGCTGCCGCTTCGATCTCCTCGCCGGCCTCGACGTAGTCCGCGACGACGCCATGCGTCCTCACCCCGGCAGACGGTCCCGCCGTGAGGAGCACCCGAACACCGTCGGACACTCCCGCGAACCTCGTCGCCACGTCCTCGAGCGTGCCGAGCCGCGCGGCGGCGGACTGCTCCTCCTCGCGGGCGCGACCACAATCCGCGGTCCGGTCCGCGAGGCGTGCGCGCGCCTCGCGAAGCGCCGCATCGGTCCGGCCATGGGCCTCCTCGGAGGCTCCCAGGCTCGCCCTCTGCCGCGATTCCTCCTCCTGAAGCCGGGCGGCCTCCGCCTGCAGCCGCGTCCGGTCGTCGGCGGACATCTCGCGCTCGGACGCGCGCCGCACGCGAAGCGCCTGGGTGCGCAGGAGCGCCTCCTCGAGCGCGCGCTTGCGGTTCTGAATCTCGGTCGCCGCATGGATCGACTCGAAGAGACCACGCCGGGCCGACTCGAGAGCCTCTCGTGCGTCCCGGAGCCGACTTTCGGCCGATTCCGTCGCCTCGCGCCGCTCCGCGAGCCGCGCCTCGCGGCCCAGGAGGTCCTCGCGGAGGGTCTTCTCGGCGGCCTCGCCCGCGCGCGATTCCGCCACGAGCGCTTCCTGGCGTTCCGACAGCGATGCCGCTTCCGCCGCGAGGCGGTCGACCGTATCCTTTCCTTCCGTTACGCGGTCACGGCAGGACCGGATCCGCGCTTCCTCGTCACCGATCTCGATCTCGATCCTGTGGAGGGATTGCCTTCCCTCGTGAAGGAGCCGGCCAGCCTCCTCCGCCGCGCGCCGCTCGGCCGCCAGCGCGGCCTCGAGGACGCCCTCCCTCGCGGCGACCGCGGCGTCGGCGTCACGGGCGACGGCTTCCTCTTCCCGCAAGCGCCTCAGCTCGTCGTCCCCCGAAAGCGCCTTCAATCCGAACCGAACGCATTCCTTCGCCCGCAGCTCGCCGCGGAGCCGGCCGTAGCGCCGCGCCTTCGCGGCCTGGCGCTTCAACGCGTTGATCTGCCTGCGCACTTCCTGCACCACGTCGCTCACGCGCAGGAGGTTCGCCTGCGTGGCGTCGAGCTTCAATTCGGTCAGGCGCCGCTTCTGCTTGAACCCCGAGATCCCGGCGGCATCCTCGATGATCAGACGCCGCTCCTTGGGCTTGGCGTTCAGGATCTGATCGATGCGACCCTGCTCGATCGTCGCGTAGGTCTTCGCTCCCACCCGTGCGTCCCGGAGCACCTCCTGGATGTCCTTGAGGCGCGCCCTCGCGCCGTTGACGAGGTACTCGCTCTCGCCGCTGCGGAAAAGGCGCCGGGTCAGGACCACCGTGCGCGGCTCGATCGCGCCGTTTCCCTTGGCCAGGTGCAAGGACACCTCCGCCATTCCCTGGGCCTTGCGCCCGTCGCTCCCGTTGAAGATCACGTCTTCCATCGAGGAGCCGCGGAGCATCTTCGCGCTCTGCTCCCCCAGGACCCAGTTCAGGGCGTCCCCGATGTTCGACTTTCCGCAGCCGTTCGGGCCGACCACCGCCGTGATTCCCTCGGGAAAAACGACCTCCGTGCGATCGCCGAACGACTTGAAGCCCAGGAGCTCCATCTTTTCCAGGCGAAGCGTCGACAAGCTCTCCCCTCTTCGCGCCGGTTCCGGCACGGCTCCGGAAAACTATACCACCGGGTCGATGCGCGGACACAACAACCCCATGGCTTGGGGCTCTCCCATTCCCCACCCCAAGGAATGGGATCGGAGCTCTCAGCGGTCCCGGAACAGGAGGAACTCGGGAAGCGAGCGAAGGGCCCGGCAGGCCGGGGACGCCGGGAACGCGTCGAGCTCCGCGACCGCCCGCGCCGCGTGGTGCTGGGCGCGCGCGTGGGCCCGGGACAGGGCGCCGGTCTCCTCCAGGAGGGCGGTCAGCTCGGAGATGGCGGGAAAGGTGTCCCGTCCGCCCTCCAGAATCCCCTGGACGAGATCGGCCACTCCCGGGGCTCCCTCGGAAAGAAGGTCGATCACCGCCAGGGTGACCTTCCCCTCGCGCAGATCACTCGCAGCGGGCTTGCCCAGGGTCTGGGGGTCTCCGGTGAAATCGAGGAGGTCATCCACGACCTGAAACGCGAGCCCCAGGTGGAGCCCGTAGCGACGCAGGGAGGCCTCCCTGTCCGGACCCGCGCCCGCCAGGATCCCGGCGATCTCGCAGCAGGCACCGAAAAGGGCCGCGGTCTTTCGCTCGATCAGGTCCATGTGCTCGTCGACGGTCAGATCCATCCTGCCGACGTAGCGGGTCTGGAGCATCTCGCCCTCGGTCATCCGGAGCGTGACGTCTGCGAGGCGCTCCATGACCCTGAGGCTCCCGGCCTGGAGCGCGAGATCCATGGCCTTCGCGTACAGGTAGTCCCCGAACAGGACCGTGACGTTGTTCCCCCACCGGTGGTTCACGGACGGGCGGCCGCGCCGCGTGGTGGCCTCGTCGATGATGTCATCGTGGATCAGGGTCGCCGAGTGGATGAACTCGAGCACGCAGCCCATCAGGACGTCGTGCGGTCCCTCGTATCCACACATCTGCGCGCAGAGAAGGTGGAGGGTGGGCCGGACCCTCTTCCCGCCCCCCTCCCCGACGAATCCGCCGATCTCCCGGATGATCCCCACCGGGGAGGCGAGGTTCGTGCGGAAACGCTCCTCGACTTCCCGCAGGCGGTCGGAGACCAGCGGGACCACCCCGGCGGCGGTCGCGGTCAGGTCGGGAATCCGGCCCGGAGCCCGATGGGCGAATGCCCGGACCGCGGTCCCACGGGGCCTCCGCCCTGCCGAGAACGTGCGATCGATCGAGCGCTGTTCCGCGTCCACGCGAGGTTTCTCGTGCCCGACCGGGACGGGAAAACCCCGCCCGCGGAAGGTCGCGATACTACCACCCCACGACCCGCCGAAACAACCGAACCGCGGTCGGCGCTCAGGGGGCCTCGATGATCTCGGTCCCCGGCGGGGGCTGGAAGTGAAACGTCTCCTCCCTCACCCCTCGATTCCGTCGGAGCTCGTGGAAGCGATAGCGGATGACGTTTCCAGCCCCGTCCGCAACTTCCGCAGCCTCGATGGCGAACGACGACGGATCGAGCTCGAGCAGGAGCGCCTCGAACGTGTCGCTCTCCCGGCGTGGAACCAGTCGAAGGCGGATCCCGTTCCCCTGACCTCTCGGCGGCGCGACGACAGAAGCGACGAACAGATCGTCCACGCGGCTCGCGCCCGTGAGGAAGGCGTGGAATGCGGCGCTCTCGGCCGGGAGCCTGCCCCGGATCATCTGGTGATCCTCCGGCAGGTAGACCCGGGTGTTCTCTCCGTCCAGGATCGCGGTCTTCGGCTCCGGATCGGCATAGTCCCAGCGTGCCTTTCCAGGTCTCAGGAGGTAGAGAGTGCCGGATTCGGGAACGCCGGGTCCGAGCGCCCCCGACACGAGACTCTGCTCGAAGCGACACGCGAGGTCACGGGTGCCATCCAGCCATGCCTGGAGCCCACGGACCACCTCCCGGGGACCTGCCCGCGCGGCTTGTCCCGAAAAGAGCCACGCTCCGGCCAGGAGCGCCAGCGCGACGCGAGGCGATCGGGGGCGTGCCATTCTCGTACGATTCCCTCTGTTGATCCCGCCGCGGCGCTCATGGTAGCGTTCGGCCGGCAGGGAGAGGGTACCAGAGGGAAGGTGCGACCGCTGGCCCCCGGGCCCCTGGGGGCAGGAGAATCGGGGTGGGCTCAAAACGCGAGCGAGCGATCCTTCTCCTCCTTCTTGCGGCGGCTTGTCTCGCCTGCCCGAAGCGCGCGGTCGCCCCGCCCGCTCCCGCGCCCGAGGTGAAGCAGGCCGCGACGGAACGAACCGCCGCCGAGCAGGCCGTCTTCCTGTACGATCGCGGCCAGTACGACGAGGCCCGGAGAATCCTCGAGGGCCTGGAGCGGGAGGGAACCCTCTCCGGCCCCCTGATGTATCGCCTCGGCTTCTGCTACGGGCGCGCCGGGAACGAGGCGAAGCAACAGGAGTGGATGCGGAGGGCCCTCGAGGTCTTGCAGCAGGAAGCGGCCGCCTCGAACACCCTCGAGGTCAGCTTCTTCCTCGCCAACGCCCTGGCCAACATGGGGCTTCTGCCCGCCGCGACGAAGACCGCATCGGAGGCCACTTCCCGGATCGAGAAGAAGGAATGGCCGCCGCCCTCTCGAGCCCTCGACCAGTTCCGCGTCGCCAAGCTCTACGCGGACCAGAACCGCACCGACGAGGCCATCCGGTGGTATCGGCTGTCCCTCGACGGCTTCACCGCAGAGGGCGCGCCCGCGCCCGGCTACGTCCGGTGGGCCCGGCGCTTCCTCGCCCACGGGGCGATCGCCCGGGGAGACTTCGCGGACGCGAGCGAGCATCTCACGGCGCTCGCGGCCCTGGGTGATGCGACCGCCACCGAATTCGACCGGCTCGCCGTCGCCCGGATCCGACTCGGGAAGTGGGGCCTTGCGGCGGAAGCCTGGGGCGAGGCCGTGCGTCTCGATCCCGCGAACGCCGATCGGCCGCGCTACTGCAAGAACCTGGCGATGCAGGCGGAGATGCTCCGGTCGCTCCCCACGAACTCACCCGCGGGAAGCCCGTGGAGCGAACTCTCCAAGGACGATCTGGAGAACCTCATGAAGGAGCAGGCGGCGATCGCCCGGCAGGCGCACGCGGACGCCGCCAGGCTCCCGCCCGGCGATCCCGAGGCGCGCGCGGCCCTCGAGCGGGCTCTCGCGGACGCTCATCCCGTGTTCGTGGCCGCCGCGCTCGAGTACGCGCTCCGGAACTACGACATCCGGGAAACCGCCTTCCTCGGCGGCTATGCGCCCATGATCTTCCACGCCTCGGAGTGGCAGCTCCCCCCGACCGATCCGCCCGAGAGCGATCAGAACTGATCGACGAGGTCTCCGAGAACGGGGACCCTGAACCGCTCCCCCTCGAGCCCGCGCACGATGCACAGGATCATCACCACGACCATGCCCAGCGCGACCAGCGCCGCCGCGGCCCAGAAGAGCTCCGCGAGAAAGGCGAGGTGGCGCGTGAGCAGCACGTGAATCGGCTTCGCGACCAGATAGAGCGCGACCCACGTGACGGACAGGAGGATCCCTTGCTTTGCGTGCCACTTCACGAACTCCCGGCGACTCGCGACGAGCGAGACCAGGGCCAGCGGTCCCAGGTAGCCGAACACGAGCAGGACCCTCTCCTGATCCGTCAGGTCGGCGGCGAGGTTCTCGGGCTCCATGGCGGGTTTATATCTCCCGGCGCGAGAGGGAGTCAAGCACGCCGGATGCTATACTCCGCCGACCGATGCACGAGGCCCCCGCCCTCACCCCCATGTTCCGGCAATACCGGTCCTTGAAGGAGGATCACTCCGACGCCATCCTGCTCTTCCGCATGGGCGATTTCTACGAGATGTTCTACGAGGACGCCCAGCAGGCGAGCCGCATCCTGGAATTGACCCTCACGGCGCGCGGGAAGGGGACCGACCACGTCGCGCCGATGTGCGGCTTCCCCCACCATCAGGTCGACACCTACACCGCCCGGCTCGTTCGCGCGGGCCTCAGCGTCGCGATCTGCGACCAGGTCGAGAACCCCAAGGCGGCCCGAGGGCTCGTGCGGCGAGAGGTGATCCGGGTCGTGACGCCGGGCACGGTCACCGATCCGTCGGAGCTCGACGCCAAGCGCAACTCCTGGGTGGCCGCCGTCGCGTCCGCCTCCCCTGCCCTGGGCGCCGCGTTCCTCGATGCATCGACCGGAGAGTTCCTCGCGTGGCAGTCCCCTCACGGCGCCGATCCCTGGGAGCCACTCTCCGACCGCCTGGAGGCGTTCGCACCGAGGGAGATCGTGTACCCGCAGGACTACCCGTGGCCCGAGGAGCTGAAGCGCCGCCTCGCGCAGGGAGCCGTGCTGACCGCCGCCGATCCGTTTCCGTTCGCACCGGCGCCGGCCGGCGACGTCCTGAAGCGCCACCTCGCCGTCGCCTCCCTGGACGGATTCGGGGTAGGAGACAAGCCCGCGGCGGTGGCCGCCGCCGGCGGGCTCCTGGTCTACCTCCAGGAGAATCAGAAGAGCGGCCTCGAGCACATCGACGCGGTCCTCCTGCACGAGCCGTCGCGGTTTCTGCTCCTCGATCCCGCGACGCGACGCAATCTCGAGATCGAGCGCTCTCTGCGGACCGGCGAGCGCAAGGACTCGCTCCTCGCCGTTCTCGACGAGACCCTGACCGCGGCCGGGGGAAGGCTCCAGCAGCGCTTCGTCCTGGCCCCGCTGCTGGACGTCGCCGAGATAAGGAGCCGGCAGGAGGCCGTGGAAGAGCTCGTCGGCAAGCCCGGCGTGAGACGCGCGGCGCGTGAGATCCTCCGCGACGTTTCCGACATCGAGCGCCTTCTCTCCCGCGCCGTCGCCGGGACGGCGAACGCGCGCGACCTGCTGTCCCTGAAGGGATCGCTCCAGGCGCTGCCGCCGTTTCTCGAATCCTTGCGGGAGCTTGCCGCTCCCCTCTCACGCGCGACCCTGGATGGAGTCGACCCCTGTGCCGACGTCGCCGACCGTCTCGCGTCGGCGCTGGCCGACGATCCGCCGGTCGGTCTTGGGGAGGGCGGCCTCATCCGCGACGGCTTCGACCGGAATCTCGACGAGCTGCGCTCGATTCGCCGCGACGGCCGCGCGACCATCGCCTCGATCGAATCACGAGAGCGGGAAGCCACGGGGATCACGTCCCTCAAGGTGCGCTTCAACAAGGTGTTCGGCTACTACATCGAGATCTCGAGGCCCAACCTCCACCTGGTCCCGGACCGGTTCGAGCGCAAGCAGACCATCGCCTCCGGCGAGCGTTACGTCACCGCGGAGCTCAAGGAATACGAGACCAGGGTCCTCGACGCTGAGGAGCGGATCGAGGAGCAGGAGGTCCAGCTCTTCCGCCAGGTGCGCTCGGAGGTGGCCCGGGAGGCGTCCCGCCTGAAGGTCCTGTCCCGGGCGATCGCGCTCCTGGACGTGGTGACCTCCTGGGCCGAGACCGCCGCACGACGCGGATACGTTCGGCCCCGGGTCGTGGACACCGCGATTCTCAAGATCGTCGCGGGACGACATCCGGTGGTCGAGGCGACTCTCACCGAGGGAAGGTTCATGCCGAACGACACGGACCTGGACGGCGCGGGGTCCGCCCTCGCGATCCTGACGGGCCCGAACATGGGAGGGAAGTCCACCTATCTCCGGCAGGTGGCCCTCATCGTCCTCCTCGCTCAGGCCGGGTCCTTCGTGCCGGCGGAGGAGGCGACCCTCGGCGTCTGCGACCGGATCTTCTGCCGCGTGGGCGCCTCCGACAGCCTCGCCGAGGGGCGGAGCACCTTCATGGTCGAGATGACCGAGACCGCCAACATCCTCCACAACGCCACCTCGCGAAGCCTTGTCCTCCTGGACGAGATCGGCCGGGGCACGGCGACCTTCGACGGCCTCTCGATCGCCTGGGCCGTCGTGGAGTTCCTCCACGAGCGCGCCGGCGGGCCGCCGCGCACGCTGTTCGCCACCCACTATCACGAGCTCACCGAGCTCGCGGTGGAGCTTCCCCAGGTCGTGAACTGGCGCACCGCCGTGCGGGAGCGCGGCGAGCGGGTCGTCTTCCTTCACCGCGTGGAGCCGGGGGCCGCGGACCGCTCCTACGGGATCCAGGTGGCGCGCCTCGCCGGCGTCCCCGCGCCTGTCCTGTCCCGGGCCAAGGAGATCCTCGAGAATCTGGAGACGGACGAGTTCGGCCGTGACGGGCTGCCCCGCCGTGCCCGCCGGCACGGCCGGGGAAGAGCCGGGAAGGGAACGGGGAATCTGTTCCCCCTGTTCGGGACACATCCGGCGGACGACGCCGCGGGGGAGGCTGCCGATCCCGCCGTCCAGGAGGTGCTCGCCGAGCTGCGGGAGAAAAACCCCGATCAGCTCACCCCTCTGGACGCGCTCCAGCTTCTCTCGCGCTGGCGGCGTCGGCTCGGCGGCGAGGGATGCGATCGCTAGAACGAGACCAGGGCCTCCTTCTCGTCGTTGTAAGTGTCGAACACCTCCTCGAGCTTGGTGAGCTGCAGCAGGTCCAGGACCTTGCCCGACGGCTTCAGCAGCTTCACGCTCCCGCCCTTCTCCTTCGAGCGCTTGTAGCAGGCCACGAGCTCGCCGATTCCCGCCGAGTCCATGTACGAGACCTTCTCCAGGTTGAGCAGGACGTTCTTCTCTCCCGCCCCCAGCATCTCCAGGACCTTCTCCCGGAGAACGACGTCGCCCTCGCCGATCGTGATCTTCCCCACGAGGTCCAGTACCGCCACGTGTCCGATCTTCCTCACCGCCGCCTTCATCTCGCTCCTCCTTGGTTGCGTCCCGCCGGATGGATCGACTCCGCCACCGCGGCAGACGTTGGGGGGTTCCTCTTCACGAGCGTCACTTCCATTCCACGCCCTCTGCGCTTCCTGAACTTCACCTCGTCCACGAACGCGCGGATCAGGAGCAAGCCGCGCCCCGAGCTTCGCAGCAGGTTCTCCGCGCTCCTCGGATCTCTCGTCCCGGCCGGGTCGAACCCTTCGCCCTGATCCCGGATCGTCACGACGATCCCCGACCCGTTCGCCGTCAGCGTCAGATCGACGGTCCGCTCAGGGTCCTTCTGGTTCCCGTGCGTGATCGCGTTGATCACGGCTTCCCGGACCGCCAGCGCAACGTTCAGGGCCGCGTCCTCCTCGAGCCCCGCGATCTCCGCCATCTTCTGAGATGCCTCGTGCACGAGATCGACCAGGCGGATCTCGCTGGCCATGCTGAGCTTGACGGATGTCGCGGGTGCCATCGGCTCAAACCTGCCCCCGGAGCGGGCGGCCGTGCCCGGACGCCGCTTCAGACCGCTGAGGATACCCGGGGGCGGGTTCAGAAGTCAACCGCGGGGCACGGACCGGCATTCTACTATGGCACGGTCCCATCGACCCGTGGAGAAAATGGTGCACAAAAAATCCACGGATCGGGTTGCCCTGAGAGTACTTGAGCGTATACCATACGCGCGACTTCAGCTCGGAAAGTACAGGGGGCGTATCCATGCGGCGATTCGTGCGCGTCGGTGTCGTCGTTTTCCTCGGAGTCGCGACTCTCATCCCGCCGCCCGTGAACCTGGCCACCGCCGATCCAGGAGGGGGGCGGTACCTCCGCGAGGTCCGCTCGATCGAGATGGAGGATTTCGAGACCCGGACCCCGCACGCGGTGACCTTCTGGCCCGAGGCCGGCGCGTTCCTGCTGTTCCAGGCCGGCGCGACGGATCGGTACGACCTCATGAACCCGTTCGGGCAGCCGATCGGGACGGCGAGGCTCCAAGCCCCGATCGCCGACCTCCTCAACGTCGCGTGGGACGCTCGGACCGGTCGACTCCTCCACCTGTCCGCCAGCGGCAGCGAGCTCCTGGCGATGGCGCTCGGGCCCGGCGCGCCGCCGCCGAGCCGGGTGACCCCGCCGGGATTGTCGGCATCCCTCACCCGCGATGCTCGCGGGATGACGGTCGACCCGGCGACCGGCACGGTCTTCATCCTCGACGGTTTCGGCCGGCGGGTCATCCGGATCGATCCCGACCCCCTTCCGGGCTGCGACGGCGAGTGTGCCCTGCGCCGCGGCCGGACCTCCCCGCTCGCGATTCCAGGGCTCGCCGACGCGGATCTGCGCGGGATCGCGTTCAACCCTCGGGACGGGCACCTCTACGTGATGAGCCCGGACGAGGAGCGGCTCTACGAGCTGACCGCCGCCGGCCGTGTCATCGGCTTCCGCGACCTGACCCCAGTCGGGATCCGCTCTCCCCAGGGGATGGTCTTCGCGCCGAGCGGCGACGCCACGGACGACCCTTCCGTGGTGAGCCTCTACGTCGCGGAATCGGCACAGCCAGAGGGCTCGATCATCGAGATCACCCTCGTCGAGCCTCCTGGCCCCTCCCCGACGGCGGCGACCGAGGCCGCGTCGCTGGTGAGAACCATCGACAGTTCACGGTTCGCCCCACCGAGCCCCGACCCCTCGGGCCTGGCCTACCATCCCGGAAGGAACCACCTCCTGATCTGCGACGGCGAGGTCGAGGAGATGAGCATCTATGACGGCGTGAACGTGTGGGAGACGACCCTCGGGGGGGCCGTGATCGAGACCTCGAACACGCTCAGGTTCTCCGACGAGCCCACGGGGGTCGCCTACAACCCGGCGAATGGCCACTGGTTCTTCAGCGATGACTCCGGCGATCGTTACGTGTTCGAGGTCGTCGTGGGAGCCGACGGCCGCGTGGGGACGACCGACGACACCGTGACGTCCTTCGTGACGACCAACTTCGGATCCGGCGATCCGGAGGGGATCGCCTACGACACCCTCCGGGGCTATCTCTACATCTCCGACGGGGTCAACGCCGAGATCTACCAGGTCCGACCGGGAGCGAACGGGAGGTTCGACGGCGTCCCCCCTGCCGGGGACGACCAGACGTCGCACTTCGACACGGCGAGCAAGGGGTTGCCGGACCCCGAGGGAGTCGAGTACAACGCCGACTCGGACACGCTGTACATCGTGAGCCAGGGCGCGAGGATCGTCGTGGAGACCACGGTGACCGGCACGACGGTTCGCACCATCGACGTCAGCACCTTCATCTCCTCGAATGACCTCGCCGGGATCGCGTACGCACCGTCGAGCGCCAACCCGTCGGTGAAGAACCTCTACATCGCGGACCGCGCGGTGGACAACAACTCGAACCCCAACGAGAACGACGGCAAGATCTACGAGGTCAGCCTCGGCGCGTCGACCTGCGGGAACGGCGTCCGGGAGCCCGGCGAGGCCTGCGACGGGTCCGACATCGGGAGCACCACGTGCGCGAGCCAGGGCTGCTCCGGCGGGACCCCGACCTGCACGGCGTCGTGCACGGTGAGCTACGCGGCATGCACCGGGTGCGCGACGTGCGGGAACGGAGTCCGCGACGGGAGCGAGGCGTGCGACGGGAGCGACCTGGGCGGCCAGACCTGCGCCTCCCAGGGGTTCGGCGGCGGCACCCTGGCGTGCCTCACGAACTGCACCGGGTTCAACACCTCGGGGTGCACGACCGGGAACGCGATCGAGATCCGGATCGTCACGGGCTCGGACGACGCGGAGGAGAGCGCGACCGGCTCGGTGTCCCTCACCAGCAGCGACCTGGAGCTCGTCTTCGACGCCTCGAACCAGATCGTCGGGCTGCGCTTCCCCGCGGTTCCCATCGCGCGGGGGACGGAGATCGCGAACGCCTACGTCCAGTTCAAGGCGGACGAGGTGCAGTCCGAGACCACAGTCCTGACGATCCAGGGCCAGGCCGCGGACAATGCCGCGACGTTCTCCAATACCGCCTCGAACGTCTCCTCCCGGCCGCGCACCGCCGCCTCGGTCGCGTGGCCAGAGCCACCCTCCTCGACGGTTCCCGCCTGGAGCACGGTGGGCGAGATCGGGTCCAACCAGAGGACGCCGAACCTGGCGCCGATCCTCCGGGAGATCGTGAGCCGATCGGGCTGGACGAGCGGCAACGCACTGGTCCTCCTCATCTCGGGGACCGGACACAGGACCGCGGAGGCGGTCGAGGGAGACGCTGCGGGGGCCCCGCTCCTGCACGTGGATCTGGACGCCGGAACGTGCGGCAACGGGATCCGCGAGGGAAGCGAGCAGTGCGACGGCGCCGCCCTCGGAGGCGCAACCTGTTCGTCCCAGGGCTGCACGGGCGGAACGCCCACCTGCACCGCATCGTGCACCCTCAGCTATGCGTCGTGCACCGGATGTCAGACGTGCGGCAACGGGATCCGCGAGGGAAGCGAGCAGTGCGACGGCGCCGCCCTCGGAGGCGCGACCTGCGCCTCACAGAACTGCGCCTCGGGAACACCCACGTGCACCGCCTCGTGCACGCTGAGCTATTCCACCTGCAGCGTGTGCTGCGGCGACGGCGTCCGGGAAGGCGCGGAGCAGTGCGACGGCGCCGACCTGGGAGGCGCGACCTGCGCGTCCCAGAACTGCACCGGTGGGACGCCGAGCTGCACGTCCTCCTGCACCGTGACCTACTCCTCGTGCACCGGGTGTCCCGTGTGCGGCAACAACATCCGGGAGACTGGAGAGGTGTGCGACGGCACCGACCTCGGCGGCGAGACCTGCCAGACCCAGGGGTTCGGGAGCGGCACGCTGCGCTGCCAGGCCAGCTGCGCCGGCCTCGATACTTCCCAGTGCAGCGTGTGCGACCTGGACGGCGTCTGCGACGCCGGAGAGAACTGCAACGTCTGCCCGAACGAGTGCATCCAGAGCGCACCCCGGTGCGGCAACGACATCTGCGAGACCGGAAACGGCGAGGACTGCCGGAGCTGTCCCGCGGATTGCAACGGGCTCCAGAGCGGGAAGCCTTCCAAGCGCTACTGCTGTGGCGACGGCGACGGGATCAACCCCGTCGGATGCGGCGACGCGCGCTGCACCGCCAGCGGGAACACGTGCCAGGTTCCGGCGACCCTGGTCTACTGCTGCGGAAATGGCGTGTGCCAGAACGGCGAGACGGGAACGAATTGCGGGATCGACTGCGGACCGTGACCCGGCTCGTCAGTATGGACCGTGGCGAGTCAGTCCGGGTCCGCGACCTCGCACTGCGCTCCACACCGCGAGGATGACCACCGTATCTCTCTCCGCTTCATGAGTGTAGTAGACGTGGTAGCGTGTTCCCGGCAGCAGCATTCGCCGCAACCCGGGAATGTCCGGATGAGAGTGGCGCCGCCCGATGTCGGGCGCCTCAGCGAGCAGCTCCAGAGCACCGACGAGCTCCTTTCGAAAAAGATCGGGAGACGCCGGGCGATGCAACCGCCACCACGCTCCCCCTTCGACGGCCTGCCGGCGGGCTTGCGGCGTGGTCCAGACGCGGACCGTCACTCCGGGTCTTGCAGGTCTTTCAGGAGTGTTTCGGCAGGGTGGAGATGACCGGCGCGTGCGCTGACCCAGGCCTCGCTGAGGGCCGCGTGCAAGGCGGCGCGTTCTCTCTCATCGAGATCGTCTCCGGGATCGGCGATCGTGAGGTCGAGCTCGGTGCCTTCCGGAAACTTGGTGGGTTCGTCCAACCTGAGCCGACCGTCCTGGACATGAGCCTTGAACGTCTTCATACCGGGAATGGTACGCCGTGAGTGGAGTGTTTGCCAGCGCTTTCCTCCACTCGTGTTCCCGAGGAGAAACCCACACGCCCGATCAGCCCGCCCGAGGACGCGGCTCCCGCCGGTACTGCACAGTCTCCGCCATGTGTCGTTCCTCGATCGCGTCGCACCCATCCAAGTCCGCCAGCGTCCTCGCGACGCGTCGCACGCAATCGTCCTTCGAACGGCTCACGGGCACGGGTTCGCGTTGGGCCTCTCGCCGGCGCTGCTCGAGCCGAGAGAGCCCTCCACCCCGCTCGTCACGCCGGTGACCAGGGAGAACGACACGCGGCGCGTCGCCGGGATCCCGGGATCGTCGGCGATCGTCGCGGTCTCCCCGCAGTGCCGGTTCGCGAGGGGGTTCGATCCCGGAGCCTGGGTGTACACCCCGGTCGCCCCGAGCACGTCGAGGTCTCCGCCGTACACGTTCCACGACGTCGGCCCCTGCTCGAGCTGCCAGAAGATCGTGGCCCGGTCGTCGCGCCACTCCCAGATCAGGCCGTCGTCCAGGTCGCAGGCATCCCCCTCCCCATCGTTGTCCGTGTCGGACTGCGACGGGTTGAAGTCGAGCGCGCAGTTGTCCGAGGAGTTCTGGATCCCGTCCCCGTCGGGATCGTCTCCTCCGGGGGCTTCGCCGTACAGGCGTGCGGTGTGGAACCGGCTCCGGCCGTTGGCGGTGGTGAAGTCGCCCCCGACCAGGACCTTCCCATCGGCTTGCGGAGCCAGCGACAAGACGAACCTGCTGACCCCCGTCATCCCTTCCTGGAAGCTCCTGTC
>Ga0247727_10000639_pt1 | contig 85672 bp, 61 predicted proteins | sample WisWelCaveWW1625_FD_202498 | JGI IMG/M metagenome (GOLD analysis project Ga0247727, IMG submission 202498) | Biofilm microbial communities from Wishing Well Cave, Virginia, United States - WW16-25 | ecosystem: Environmental > Aquatic > Deep subsurface > Groundwater > Cave microbial mat | place...
CCACCTGCAACCAGGTAGGTTGGCACTACATCTCGATTGGCCGCCTCACTCGGCGATCCTGCTCTCCGTTCGCAGAGAACGACCCCGAATTATTTTTCACATCGTCCCAACTGCGGAAGTTGGGCTAGCAAGGACCCAGCGGTGATGGTTGCGAAGAGTCGCATCTGACGAACATTGTACCGCGACCGTACGCCCCACGTGCCTCGTGTGCCCGACTCGGGACCACGACGCCGGCCTTGCGACCTCGTTTACTCCCGCCCGCCTTCCCCACTGTAATTCGGCGCTTCCTTGATGATCAGGATGTCGTGCGGGTGGTTCTCGCGCAGGCTCGCGTTCGAGATCCGCAGGAACCGCGTCTCCTTCTTCAGCTGGTCGATCGTCTGCGTCCCGCAGTAGCCCATGCCGGCGCGCACGCCGCCGACGAGCTGGTAGATGATGTCCGCCAGCGGGCCCTTGAACGGCACCATGCCCTCGACGCCTTCCGGCACGAGCTTCGACTTCTCCTCGATCCCGCCCTGCCCGTAGCGGTCCTTCGATCCCTTCACCATCGCGCCGAGCGATCCCATCCCCCGGTACGACTTGTAGCTCCGCCCCTTGTGGATGATCGTCTCGCCGGGGCTCTCCGCCGTTCCCGCCAGCAGGCTGCCCATCATCACGCAGTCGGCCCCCGCGGCCAGCGCCTTGGTGATGTCGCCCGAATGGCGGATGCCGCCGTCCGCGATGAGGCCGATGTCGGCCTTGTGCGCGATCTTCGCGACCTCCGTGATCGCCGTGATCTGCGGAACGCCGACCCCCGCGATGACCCGCGTCGTGCAGATCGAGCCGGGACCGATCCCGACCTTCACCGCGCTGACGCCGGCTTCGACCAGGTCCTTCGCCGCGTCGGCGGTCGCGATGTTTCCCGCGACGAGCTGGAGGTCCTTGTGGCGCTTGCGCAGCTCCTTCACGGTTTCGAGCACGTTCTTCGAATGGCCGTGCGCCGTGTCGACCACGACGACGTCGACGCCCGCTTCGATCAGCGCCTTCGCGCGGTCGTACTCGAAGACGCCGACGGCCGCACCGACCCGCAGGCGCCCCTGCGAATCCTTGCAGGCTCCCGGGTTGAGCGCCCGCTTGTGGATGTCCTTCATCGTGATCAGGCCGCGCAGCTGCATCTTGTCGTCGACGATCAGCAGCTTCTCGACTTTCGCCTTGAAGAGGATGCTCTTGGCGTCGTCGACCGAGGTCCCCACCGGTGCCGTGATGAGCGGCGCCTTCGTCATCACCTCTTCGAGCGTCCGCGCTTCGTCGCTGACGAAGCGGAGGTCGCGGCTGGTCACGATGCCGACCAGCCTCTTCCCCTTCGTGATCGGAATCCCGGAAATGTTGTTCTCGCGCATCATCTTGCGCGCCGAGCCCACGGTCTCGTCCGGGCCCAGCACGAACGGGTCGGCGATGATCCCCGCCTCGAACCGCTTCACCTTCGCGACTTCCTTCGCGTGCTCGGCGATGGAGAGGTTCTTGTGGATGATCCCCAGGCCGCCCTCCTGCGCCATGGCGATCGCCAGCCGCGAATCGGTGACCGTGTCCATCGCCGCCGAGACGATCGGGATGTTGAGCCGGATGTTCGCCGTCAGCCGCGACGAGACGTCGACTTCCGTCGGGACGACGCCTGACTTCCGGGGAACCAGCAGGACGTCATCGAAGGTGATGCCTTCGCCGATGATTTTGTCTGTCATGATTTCCCTTTCACTCCGCACGGAGACTGAAGGCGGGGCGCACCCCGCTTCGCTCTCGCACGAATCGGGCCTTTGTGGATGCGGAACTATAGGGGAGCCCCCGGGACGTGTCAATCCTGAGGCCCCGGGTTTTGTGCGGGAGCGATGAGTTCCTTGTCTTCTACTAGCTACTACCCACTAGCTACTGGCTACTTCTTCTGTATCATGCCGCGTCTCGGCCAACCGCCGTGACCGTCCGACGTTAAAAGGCAGACATGAAAAAGCACATCTTCGCCCTCACGGTTCTGGTCGCGGGCTGCGCGGGAGGCCCGTCGCTTGAAGAAGCGCGCAACACCTTCTACGACGAACTCTTCAAGCGCCTGACCCTCTGGAACGGCGCGCTCAACACCATCGACCGCAGCCAGGCGGACCGCTGGGCCGAAGAAATCCGCCTGCTTGTCTCGCCGCGCTACGAATGGATCGCGGCCGACGCCCTGGAGGACAAGGATGTCGAGCGGCGCAATCTCGCCGTCTGGGGCCTTGGCTTCGCGGACCAGCGCGGGCCGGCGGCGGACGTCCTCAAGCGCGCGCTGAAGGACCCGGTGCCGCCCATCCGCAGCGCCGCGGCGTTCGGGATCGGCCGGCAGGATCAGCCCGATCCGCCCTTCGACGACCTCTTCGCGATGCTCGACGACAGCCGCCCGAATCTCCGCCAGGCGGCGCTCTTCGCTCTCAAGACCCTGCTCAAACCCGGCCAGGACCGCGGCCAGCTTCCCAAGATCCTCTCGATGCTCGAAGACATGTCCCCGGACGTCCGTAGCGAAGCCGTGCTTGTGCTGCGCCAGCTCAAGATGAAGCCGGCGCTCCACTCGCTCCTCAAGGTGGGGCTCAACGACGAGTGGTTCCTGGTCCGCTACAACGCGGCCCTCGCCGTCGGCATGTATGGCAGCGAGGCCGCCGAAGAGGCCACGCCCTGGCTCATCGAGGCGCTCAAGGACGGCGAGGCCGCCGTCGTCGAGGCGTCGTGGTGGGCGCTCAAGCGCATCACGACCCGCGACTTTGACCGGCTCTACACCACGTGGCGCGACTGGTATGACGAGGAGCAGAAGAAGTGGCAGTTCGTCTGCAAGGCGCATCCCTCGATCGTGAAGGACGCCGCCGGCGCCTGCCCCGACTGCGGCAAGCCGCTCGAGAAACAGCTGCGGCCGACCCGGCCGAAACCGGCGGAACAGTGGACCTGCCCGACTCACCCGGAGGTCGTTTCAGCAAGCCCCGGCCAGTGCGCGAAGTGCAAGGCGGACCTGGTGCCGAAGAAGTAGCTAGTAGGTAGTAGCTAGTGGGTAGTAGCCGAACGGAGCCGAACGGAGCCAAACGGAGCCAACCAGAACCGACCTGAGCCGGCCAGAGGCCGACAAGATCGGCAGCAGGCAGTAGCCAGTACTTGTGGTGAGCGGAGCGGCGCGTCAGCGCTGCGGAGCCGAACCAGTCAGCCTGACCGCTGGACAGCCATGTAGAATTGCAGGCATGTCCGCGCCCAACGATGGCGCCGAAGACCTCGGCGACGACAAGCTGCTGTGGCACCTGCCTCGCAGCGGTTTCGGACGCCCGATGCTCGGCGGCATCCCCCTCCTCCGGCGCCTCGGCAAAGGGGCGATGGGCGCCGTCTACTTCGCCCACCACCCGCGCCTCGACGTCGACGTCGCCATCAAGATCCTCCCCTACCTGCTCGTCGAGGAGGAACCGCTGCTCCTGGACCGCTTCCTCAGCGAAGGACGCGTGGCCGCCGCCCTCCAGAGCGATCACGTCGTCCGCGTGCTCGACGTCAACTGCGACGGCGAGACCCATTACATCGTCATGGAGTACGTCGCCGGTGAAAGCGCGAAGGCGTATCTCCGCCGCGTCGGCACACCGGGCCTGCCCGAGCGCGACGCTCTCGACGTCGTCATCGCCGCGACGCGCGGCCTCGCCGCCGCGCACGCGAAGCGGATCGTCCATCGCGACGTGAAGCCCGACAACATCCTCATCCCGAAAGGCGAACTCAAGAAGGCGAAGCTCGCCGATCTCGGACTCGCGAAGCCGCAGTGGGGCGGCGAGAGCGTCGGCACCAAGTCCCAGGCGCTCCTGGGCACGCCTGGTTTCATGTCGCCCGAGCAGATCATCGAATCGCGCACGGCGGCGCCCACGGCGGATGTCTGGGGGATGGGCGCGACGCTTCACATGCTGCTGACCGGCCGGGCGCCCTACTCGGGCGAGACGATGATGCGGATCGTCGCCGCGACGCTTCAGAAGGAGCCCGATCCCCTGCCGTCGACGGTGCATCCGAGCATCTTCGCGATCGTGTCGCGCTGCCTGGCTCGAAACCCGAAGAAGCGGTTCCAGGAAGGCGCCGAGCTGCTGGCCGCCCTCGAGCAGGCGGAGACGGGATCGAGCTACAAGACCGAGTGGCTCCCGGAGTTCAAGGCGGTCGAGATCAAGACATCGGCAACGCAACCGTCGATCGGAACGCTGCCTGATGCGCAGGATCTGCCGCCGCCCCTCCCGATGCCGGTGGCGGCGCAGAAGCCAAGCCCGCCCAGGCGGCGGAACTGGCTGGCGCCGGCTCTCGTGGTGCTCCTGCTGGCGGCCGGCATCGGCGCCTGGCGCTATCTCGCCGCCGCGCGCGAGCGCGCCTGGCAGTCGGCGAAGAGCGCGGCCGACACCGTCAACCTCCGCCATGCCGCGACGGCGGACGACTGGCGGGCGGCGATCGAGAAACTCGATCGTGCGGCGGGCTTCAAGCGCGATGTCGGGTACGAAGAGCAACTCCGCGTCGCCTCCCGTCGCCTCCTGGAACAGGAGACATGGGAACGGGCAACGACGGCCGACGTGCCGGAGCAGCTCAAGCTCGCGGGACAGCTCGCGGAAGGCGCCGACGGCCTTCGCTCCCACGAAGCGGCGTCGCTCTTCGATGCCGCGCGGACGCTCGCCGCCGGCGAGTGGGAGAAGACCTCGTCTCGATCCCGCGATTTCGCCGCCGTCGAGGCCTATCGCCGGCGCTACGCCGGCACCGACTTCGAGCAGCGGGCGATCGCGCTGGCGGCGTCCTGGATTGACGCCGACTGGGTGGCGGTGCAAGCCGACGTCCGGCAGTTCGAGGATCGCGAAGAGTACGCACCCGCGGCCAGCCGCGTCAGCGCGTTCCTCGCGCTCCCCCAGCACGGAGGACACCACGCATCGGAGGCGAAGCGGGAGGAGCTCCGCCTCCGCGAGGAGGCACTGCTGACCCTCGACGAGTACCTGCTGCTGGCGCCGGCGGCAGGCCGCGAGGCCTTCCGCGACGGCCGCTATCGCGACGCCATCGACGCGTGGGCCGAAGCGGCGCGCAGCCGGGAGGTCTTTGTCTGCATCTGCGCGGCGGCGCTCCGGCTCAGCGACGTGAATCTCGCGGAGCCCACGCAGCGCAAGGCGGCCGACGTGCTCTCGGCGCTCACCCGCGTCGAGTCGCTCGGCGCATGGCCGCGACTCTCGAAGCTCCGCCAGCGCGCCGAAGATCAGGACATTCCCGACGACGCACGCGACGCCTGGGTGCAGGCGCAGGCCCTGGCGGCGTCCGCCGGCGACGACCCCGAGCGATGGTACGAGGCGCTCGTTCGCTATCGCCGCGCCCAGTCGGGCGTGATCGCCAACCTGCGGTGGCGCGAGGCCGCCAAGCTCGCGGTGGCCAACGCCGAGGATCGAGCCTTGGGCCTCCTGCGCAAGCAGGTCGCGGCGGCCACGGGCACCGAGGAATGGCAGAAGGACCTCCCGTCGGTGCGGCAGGCGTGGCGGGCCGTGGGCCGCGCGCTGAAGATCGCACCCCTCGCTGCCGATCTCCAGGCCGTGCGGAAGAGAATCCAGGATCTTCCCGCCTTCGCTCCGGTCTTCGCCTGGGAGGACGCGGTCCAGGCGGCGGCCGAGGCTCCGACCGCGATGGCGCGGTTTGAGCTGCTCGCGGGGTACCAGGCGAACCATCCAACCCCGGCGTTTCCGGACGAGCTTGCGCCCGCGCTCTCAAAGGCCGACGACGACGCGTTCGCAGAACTCTCCAAGAGTCCGGCAGAGCTCGCGGAGCGGGTTCGGCAGGCTGAACGGTACGCGAAGCTCTCCGCACGCGGCGAGCCGCTGCTCAAGTCGCTCCGCGCGGAGCGCGTCTACCGCGACGCGATGGCGAAGGCGGCGGAGAGTGTGAAGCGCAAGGCGTGGAAGGAGTCTTGCGCGTTCTTCGAAGAGGCGCTCGCCGCGAAGCCCGCCGACAAGGAGGCAGCGGCGGGCCTGAAAGCGTCGTACGACGCGATTGCGCGCGACCCCATGGGTTGGGTGGAGATCCAGACGGTGACGGCGCACACCGGGGCGATCCGCTCCGTCGCGTGGTCACGCGACAGCCAGCTCCTAGCGACAGGCAGCGACGACGGCGCGGTGAAGCTCTGGGATCCTGCCGGCAGGCACCAGAAGACGTTCTCACCGGGAAAGACCGTGAACGCCGTCACCTTCCTTGCGAACGGGGCGTGCGCGTCCGGGGGCGACGATGGAGTGCGCGTCTGGCCGGACCGTGGCGTCGCGACGGCGGCCGCTCGCGCGCTGGCCGCCGCTGGAGACCACCTCGCGATGGCCAGCGGCAAGCGCATCCTGCTCTGGCACGCCGACGAGCCGCTCGTCGCCCTCGACGGTCACGGTGACACCGTTTCAGCCATCGCGGCCGCGAACGGCGTGCTGGCATCGGGCAGTTGGGACGCAACGGTGCGCCTTTGGGATCTCAAGCAAAAGAAAGAGGTCCATTCCTTCAGCGGACACGCGAAGCCGGTGCAGTCGATTGCCATCGACGCCGCCGCGCGGCTCATCGTCAGCGCCGGGCGAGACGGCCAGATCATCCTGTGGGACGCCGCCGCGCGGAAAGAGCTGAGGCGGATCGCGGTTCAGGCGCAGTCCGTCGCCCTGAGCCCCGACGGAACGCTGATCGCCGCCTGCGGATCGGGCTGGGTCAGGATCTGGGAGGCCGCGACCGGGGCCGACATCCGCTCTTTTGCGGTCCCGTCCAGCCTGCATTGGGCGATCGCGTTTCGACCCGACGGCAAGTCCATCGCGGTCGCGAGCATGGACGGATCGCTTCGGCTGTGGGGGGCGAAGCCGTAGGGCGTAAGACTGTAGACCGTAAGACCGTAAGACCGTAAGACCGTGGACCGTGGACCGTGGACCGTGAACCGAAGTCCGGGTACCGCAGCGCGGTCTTCGGTCTTCGGTTTACGGTTTACGGTCTACGGTTTACGGTCTAGCTGTTTTGCTGTTGACTTGAACTTCGTCCCACCGTATCGTCTCCCCTCCCATGAGAGGCACCGAACAGAAGTCCTGGGTTCCCAGCTCGAAGACCTTCCAGCGCGAATGGGTCGTCGTCGACGTCAAGGACCAGATCCTTGGCCGCGTCGCGACGCGCATCGCGCAGATCCTCATGGGCAAGCACAAGCCCACCTACACGAAGTTCCTCGACACCGGCGACCACGTCATCGTCCTCAACTGTGACAAGGTCCGCCTGAGCGGGAAGAAGTCCACCAAGAAAACCTACAACACCTTCAGCGGCTATCCGAGCGGCAACAAGTTCATCCCGTTCATGGACTGGATGACGAAGTTCCCCGAGCGGGTGATCGAGCACGCCGTGCGCGACATGCTCCCGCGCGGCACGCTGGGACGCCAGCTGGTCAACAAGCTGCATGTCTACAAGGGCGACAAGCATCCGCACGCCGCCCAGAAGCCGAAGAACCTGGAGCTCACGTAATGGCCGAGACGAAAGACTTCATCTGGACCGTCGGCCGCCGCAAGACCGCGACGGCGCGCGTCCGCCTCTCCAAGGGTTCCGGCGTCATCACCGTCAACAAGCGGCCCGTCGACAAGTACTTCCCGACCGTCGAGGACCGCAACACCGCGATGGAGCCCATCTACACCGCGAAGGCGATGGGGCGGTACGACTTCATGGTCGTCGCCCGGGGCGGCGGCATTGCCGGGCAGGCCGGCGCGATGCGCCTCGGCGTGGCCCGCGCCCTCTTCAAGGCCGAACCGGCGATCGAGTCGCTCCTCCGCCAGAACGGCCTCCTGACCCGCGACGGCCGCATGAAGGAGCGCAAGAAGCCCGGCCTCCGCGGCGCCCGCCGTGGCGTCCAGTACAGCAAGCGCTAGCACCGTCTGGCGTCGCGCGTCCCGAGCCACGCGTGGTCATCCTCTCGGCGCGCACGATGCATGGAGAGTTCGATGCCGAAGTTCGCGCGAAGTGAGCGCCTCAATCGTCTCCCGCCCTACCTCTTCGCCGAATTCGAGCGCAAGCGCGCCGTCCTCGAGAAGCAGGGCAAGGACATCGTCAACCTCGGCATCGGCGACCCCGACCAGGCGCCGCCGAAGCTCCTCCTCGACACCATGATCGCGTCGCTCGGCGAGCCCGGCATGCACCAGTACTCGTCGAGCCAGGGCACCGACGAGTTCCGCTCCGCGATCAGCGCCTTCATGAAGAAGCGGTACGGCCTCTCTCTCGACGCCAGGGAGATCTGCCTCGGCGTCGGCTCGAAGGAGCTCATCGCGCACCTTCCGTTGGCGCTGACCAACCCCGGTGACGTCGTCCTCTGCCCGGAGCCGGGTTACCCGCCCTACCGCTCGGGAACGATCTTCGCCCTCGCCGAGCCCTTCGTGATGCCGCTCTCCAAGAAGAACGGCTTCCTGCCCGACCTGGACGCCATCCCGAAGGACATCGCCAACCGCGCCCGCATCCTCTACGTCAACTACCCCAACAACCCCACGGGCGCGACGGCGACCGTCGACTTCTACAAGAAGTGCGTCGACTTCGCGAACCGCCACGGCACGCTCATCGTCAGCGACGAGGCGTACGCCGAGCTCTACTACGAGGAGGCGCCCCGGAGCTTCCTTGAAGTCCCGGGCGCGAGAGAAGTCGGGATCGCCGTCCACTCGATGACGAAGACCTTCTCGATGGCCGGCTGGCGCGTCGCGTGGGCCTGCGGCAACGCCGACGTCGTCGAGACGATCCGAGGCTTCAAGGCCAATTGCGACAGCGGCCAGTTCATGGGCTTCCAGCGCGCGGTTGCGAAGGTGCTCACGGAAGGCACCGGCGACATGAAGACGATCCGCGACATGTACCAGCGCCGCCGCGACATCTTCGTAGAGGGCTGCCGCAAGCTGGGATGGGACGTGCCGTCGCCGAAGGCGGGGCTCTACATCTGGTTCGAGGTGCCGAAGAACGGCCTTCCGTCGATGGAGTTCGCCAATCGCGTCCTTGACGAGGCGAACGTCATCATGCTCCCAGGCTCGGGATTCGGCCAGGCCGCCGAGGGGTTCATGCGCGTGGCGCTGACGGTGACCGAGGACCGGCTGAAGGAAGCGGTCAAGCGGTTGGGGAAACTGAAACTATGAACGGAGTCACCCGCGCGTCTCACGGTCCAAGCCGCATCCCCTTTGGGGTCAACGATCTTGGCGGTATCCAGGAGGGGGAGGCGGCCCCACTTCGTTCTTTCGTTCGCTTCGTCCGCACGCCCGCGAAGCGGGCAGACAAGCGGACCCTTCGTCTCTTTCCTTCCGACTTCCTTCTTCCGTCTTCGTACTTGCCCTCATGAGCGAGCCCCGCGAAATCGTCATCGCCTCCCGCAACAAGGGGAAGCTCGCGGAGATCCTCCAGATCTACCACGATCTTCCTGCGCGCTGGACGACCGTCGCCGACTACCCCAAGGCCCCCGAGGTCGAAGAGACGGGGAAGACGTTCGCGGCGAACGCGAAGAAGAAAGCCGTCGCCATCGCGAAGTTCACGGGGCAGTGGGCGCTCGCCGACGATTCGGGGCTCGAGGTCGACGCGCTCAAGGGCGGCCCCGGCGTGAACAGTGCGATGTACGCCGGCAAGCACGGCGCTGATCACGCCAACAACGAGAAGCTCCTCAAGGAGCTCTCCAAGGTCCCGGATGCAAAGCGGACCGCCCGCTACCGGGCCGTCATCGTCGTCGCGACGCCGGACGGCGAGATCCTCGCGGAGGCCGACGGCCATTGCGAAGGCATGATTGGCCGCGAGTACAAGGGCTCGTCCGGCTTCGGCTACGACCCGCTCTTCGTGGTCCCCGAGTTCGGCCAGACGATGGCGGAGCTGGGGCTCGAGTTCAAAAACAGGATCTCGCATCGCGCCATGGCGCTCGAACGGCTCCGGGAGCAGCTCGCCCCCCGGCTCGTGTAGTCCGCCGGGCGTTCCGTTTTCTCTGCACCCAGTTCTAGCCAGATGACGCTCCGCTTGGTAGGTTCACCCCACCATGGCTGACAACCTCAACGTTGAGCGCCGCGGCTGGGATCGGAAGAGCCAGAAACTGACCGTGAGCTTCAAGGTCACGGGCGAAGCCGGCGAACGCATGGGGAAAATCACGGACCTCACGTTGAAGGGCGCCGGCTTTGAGACGCGGGGGTCGATCCCGGTGGGCGCCTCCATCTCGCTGCGCGTGCTGGGCGGCGGCCCTGCCCGGACCTATCGCGCCACCGTTCGCTGGACCGCCTCCATCAGCATGAACGGCGACTATCACATCGGGGTGAAGTTCGTCGAGGAGGCGCCGAAGGCGGACGCGCCCAAGCCGGTGGCCCCGACGGCGCCGCTTCCCGTCATCAAGGTCTCCAAGGAAGAGCACCGGCGCTTCCCGCGCCGCGCGGTCAAGATCCTCGTCAAGCTGCGCTGCGTCACTTCGGGCATCGAGCATGAGCAGGTCGAGCGCGGCGGCTTCCTCGTGAACATCTCGAAGAGCGGCCTGGAGATCGTGACAACGCGCGACTACGCCGCCGGTGCGCTCCTCGCCGTGGTCCTCCCGGAAAGCGAGCTCGGCCCGCCGCGCATCCTGCACGCCAAGGTTGCGTGGTCGAAGCCGGGGGAGCAGGCCGGCCGGGTCCACGTCGGCGCCGGGTTCGTCAAACTCTCGGCGCCCGTGCCGCCGGAGGGAATCTGAGCTTGCTTCGGCGCGACGGCGCTTGATTCCCGGTCCTCCACGCACTAAGTTGAACTCAGATGCCAGGGAAGCCTCAGCCGTTCGTCCGCAACTTCCACAAGTTCATCGACGTCGACAAGGCCGACGCCGACGAGCGCCACCTCGGGTTCGAGATCGAGCTCTCCCGCGCGGCGCTGCGCGTCCGGCCCGACTGGTTCGAGGCGCTCACCATGCTCGGCCACGCGCTCACGAAATCGGGCAACCACCGGCAGGCGCTCGCGGTCGATGGCCGCCTCACGAAGCTCCGGCCCGACGACCCGATCGTCCACTACAACCTCGCGTGCAGCCTCTCGAACCTCGACCGCATCGACGAGTCGCTCGACGCGCTGAAGCAGTCGCTCGAGCTCGGCTACAAGGACTTCTCGTACATGCTCGGCGACCCCGACCTCGACAACGTCCGGCGCGATCCGCGGTTCAAGAAACTGCTGGAACGGCGAACCGGGAAGCGCCAGCCGTAGGCATGCCCTTGAGCGAACGCTCAAGGGCATTGAAAGTACGAAGTTCGAGGTTCGAAGTACGAAGTAAACGACGAAGTCAGCCGTCATCCCCAAGGGCGTTTGAGCCGCTCGTACTCCACTTCATACCTCACTTCGTACGTCCTACTTCGTGCTTCGTACTTTCGATGCCCCTGAGCCGTTCGCTCAGGGCATCGGCCCCGTCGTATACTCCCTCGATGCGATTCGCCCTCCTCGGTGCCCTCTCCACCACCCTCGCCCTGCAGGTCGCGGCGCAGGACGAGACGCTGACGGAAGGTCCCGCCACCGTGTCGCCGATGAGCGGCGACCTCCGCGTGTGGCGCGGCGCGCGCAGGAAGCTTGAGGCGATCGCGAAGCCCATTCAGATCGACGGCTCCGACCGCGTCGGCTCGCCGAAGGGCGATCCCGTCGTCCTCATGTCGGATGACGACATCGTCCTTTCGGTGAAGGGCGTCAAAGTCGGCGACAAGACGGGACTGTCGCTCGTGCGAACCAAGGAAGGCCTCGTCGTCAAGCTCGAGGACGGAAGCCTCCTCGTTGATGCGTTCGAGAAGCCGCTCACCGTGGAGACGGCGGGCGGGAAGATCGTCGGAAAGCAGGCGTACTTCCTGGTCGAGGTGAAAGACGGCGTCACGAGGGTGACGGCGATCGACGGCACCCTCACCTTCAGCAACCCGGCGGGCGAAGTGAAGGTCGAGACCGGCCAGGAGAGCTCGGCCAAGGGCGGCGCCGCTCCGAGCGACCCGAATACGGTGACGACGACGGTCGCCACCGCCGACTTCATGCCGAAAGCCGCGACGCCCACCAACCTGCTCAAGAACCCCGGGTTCGAAGAGGACCTCTCGGTTGGCTGGGGCAAGCCAGACCCCAAGGGCGCGCTCGCGGTCGACGCGCAGGTGTTCAACTCCGGAAAGGGCTCGCTGCGCGCCACCATCACGCCGCAGACGACGAGCTGGCGCAAGCCGCCGTATGTGACGGAGCTCGGCATCCTCCAGCCGCTCAAGTTCACCGTCGGCCGGCGCTATCTCGTCCGGTTCTACCTGCGCGCCGTCGTCCGCAAGGGTGCCGTCTCCGGGAGCTACGCCGTCGCCGGCATCGACACCGGCGACCCGAAGAAAGATGACTACTGGCAGACCGTGAAGCTCGCCGACGCGTGGCGAATGCAGCGCGTGATCCTCACCGCCAACAAGGCGGTCGGGAACTTCGGCGTCCACGCGCTCATCGATGACGCGGCGTACGACGCGACCTTCTGGGTCGACGACTGCTGTGTCGTCGAGCTGCCGCCGGTGAAGTAGTCGCTCTGGTCCGGTCCGTCTTGTCCGTCCTCCTACCTTCCTTCCCTCCCTCAGTGTCACCCGGTGACACATGAGGATGTATCATTCCGCCGTGAAGACCAAGTCCGTCTATGTCTGCCAGCAATGCGGCCACAAGGCCATCCGGTGGCTCGGCAAGTGCCCGGAATGCAACGAGTTCAACACGCTCGCCGAGGAAATCTCGAGGCCTGAAGACGTCGTCTCCCGCCCGGTCCTCGGCGACGACAAGCCCATCCCGATCACGGAGGTGAAGCCGCTCGACCGCCCGCGCATCCAGATCGGCATCGGCGAACTCGACCGCGTCCTCGGCGGCGGCCTCGTGATCGGGTCCGTCGCGCTCGTCGGCGGCGACCCGGGCATCGGCAAGTCGACCCTGCTGCTTCAGATGTGCCAGCGCGTCGCCACGCAGGGGATGAAAGTCCTCTACGCGTCGAGCGAAGAGTCGGTGATGCAGACCAAGCTGCGCGCCGACCGGCTCGGCGTCTCGTCGCCCAACCTCTACGTCGTGAGCGAAACGAACCTCTCGATCCTCAAACGCTACCTCGAAGAGATGAAGCCCGGCCTCGCGGTCGTCGACTCGATCCAGATGATCTACCGCCCCGAGATTCCGGGCGCGCCCGGCACCGTCGGCCAGGTCCGCGAGTGCGCCAGCGAGCTTACGTACGTCGCGAAGCGCCACGGAATCTCGCTCCTCATCGTCGGCCACGTGACGAAGGACGGCTCCATCGCCGGCCCCCGCACGCTCGAACATATCGTCGACGCGGTCTTCTACTTCGAGGGCGACCGCTTCCAGAGCTTCCGCGTCCTGCGCGGCGTGAAGAACCGCTTCGGCTCAACCAACGAGATCGGGATCTTCGAGATGCGCGGGGCGGGGCTGGCGGAAGTCGCCAACCCGAGCGAGATGTTCATGAGCGAGGATCGCGAGCATCGTCCCGGCTCCGCGATCGTGCCGAGCCTCATCGGCTCGCGAACGCTGCTCGTCGAAGTGCAGGCGCTCACGCAGCCGGCGGGCGAGAACCCGATGACGATGCGGAAGGTCAGCGGCTACGACGCGAATCGGCTCGCGATCATCATCGCCGTCATCGCGCGGCGCCTCGGCGTCCCGATCTTCAAGGAGCATGTCTTCGTCAACATCGTCGGCGGCGTCGTCATCGAGGAGCCGGCTGCCGACCTCGCCCTCGCCGCAGCGCTCGTCAGCGCGTCGCGCAACAAGGCGTGCGACGCCATGTCGGTGATGATCGGCGAGGTCGGCCTCGGCGGCGAAGTCCGCGGAGTCACGCAGGCGGCGCTCCGCTGCGTCGAGGCGAAGCGGCTCGGCTTCACCCGCGCGATCGTCCCGAAGCACAACATGAAAGGGATGGACGCGATCGAGGGGCTGGAGCTGGTCCCCGTCTCGAACCTGCGCGAGGCGATTGATGCGGCGGGGATTTACTGATGGCAGACTTGCACCTGTCGCAGATCGGGCAGATCGCCGTCCCGGTCACCGACATCGCGCGGGCCGTCGTGTTTTATCGCGACACGCTGGGAATGAAGTTCCTCTTCCAGGCGCCGCCGGGACTGGCGTTCTTCGACTGCTCGGGGGTGCGGCTCATGCTCGACGCACCCGCCAAGGCGCAGGCCGGGAAAGGGTCGGTCCTCTATTACAAGGTCTCCGATATCGAGGCCGCCTTCGCGGCGCTCTGCGCCCGCGGCGTCGCCTTCGAAGCGAGGCCGCACCTCATTGCGAAGCTCCCCGACCACGAACTTTGGATGGCCTTCTTCCGCGACCCGGACGGCAATCTCCTCGCGCTCATGAGCGAGATTCGTTGAAGGTCGGCCGCGCGCGCCACGTTTTCCTGATGAATGCGCTTCTCGCTTGCACGCCTGCTCACCGTGCTCATTCTGCTGTCGATCGTTGCCGCCCTCGGCTCGCGTTTCTTGCGCCCCGCTCCCGTCCGCATCTTCGAGGCATTCGAGCCTGCTCTGTTGGAACAGCGGCGGACCGGCAGGCCGCTCCTGGTCGAGTTCAATTCCGTCACCTGCACGATTTCCTGCCTCAACTTGGGGAGTGTCATTTCCCGGCCGGCAATTCAGGAGCGTCTTTCCGCATTCGTGATCGCCGAACTGTGGACCGACATGACGGATCAGGGGCCGGAGAACCGCCGCCTTCAGGCCGAGCGGTTCCGAAGCACCGCGACACCCCTCTATGTCATCGTCGCGCCGGATGGCCGTGAGCTGCGCCGCCTCTCCGGAACCCTGTCGGAGCCGCAGTTCCTCCGGTTCCTGAACGGCGCAACCGCTCGTTGACGCGGCCGCGACCTACTGATTTGCCTTCCACGCCGTCGGCTGCATGAACTCGATCACGCCGGTCCGGTCCATCTGCAGCCCCGTGTCGCGGCAGGCGCGGCGCAGCGCGACGTCAGCCGTCGTCGTCTCGGTCAGGAAGCTCGCGTCGAGCAGGCGCGCGATCCGGCGATCGGTGCCGACGGCGAGCGTCTTCCCGTCGGGGCTGAACGCGACGACGCGGATGTAGTCGAACGGCGGGTACTCCACGAGCACTTCGCCCGTCGCGACGTCCCACAGCCGCAGAATGTGCGCGCCGCCGACCGCCAGGCTCGCGCCGTCCGGACTGAAGGCGACACTCCCCACCATCTCCGCGTCGGCCTTGAAGGAGTGTCTCAGTACCCTGGCGATCGCCTCCCCGCCCGCCGCATCCCAGGCCCGCGCCGTGCCGTCGGCGGATCCCGTCGCAATCCGCTTCCCGTCACTGCTCCACGCGATCCCGCGGATCGTTCCGTCGTGCGCCATCTTCTTCCAGCGAAGCACACCGGTCGCGGCATCCCAGAGGTGGAGCAACCCCTCCTCGCCCCCGCCCGCCAGCCACGCGCCGTCCGGACTGAACGCCGCCGTCCGCACCGCCATCGCGCTCTTGAATTCCGCGGGCGACGGCGCGCCGGCCGCCACGTCGTGGACACGCAGCTGCGTTGCGCTCGCGGCGATCCGCGACCCGTCCGCGCTGATTGCCCGCGCCCACTCCCCGCCCTCCGTGGGCTTCCACAGCACCGCCACTTCGCTCCCGTCAGCCGCACTCCAGGTTCGAACCTGCCGCGTGCTCTCGAAAGTCACCAGCCGCAGGCCATCCGCGCTGAAGACGACGCGACTCGGCGGACCGATCTTTTCGATCGTGATTCCGGCCGCGCCCGTCGCCGCATCCCACGTGCGGATCGACGGATTCACGCTCGCGGTCGCCACCGTCCGGCCGTCGCGGCTGAACCCGATGTCGGCCACGTGCTGCTGCACCGAGGGTTCGCCATGCTGGAGGACGCGCTCGAACGGCCGTCGTCCTCCAAGCTCCCACAGGTGCACGGCGCCCTGCGTCACGCTCGCCAGCCGCGCACCGTCGCCGCTGAAGGCGATCGCGGCAACCGCCTCGTCGAGGCGGATCGCCGGCGCCGCTTCAACTCCCGTCTCCGGATTCCAGAATCGCACGGTGCGGTCGAAGCCCGCCGAGGCGAGCCATTTGCCGTCGGGGCTGAACGACACCGCGTAGACCGTCTGGTCCGCGTGCCGCATCGTCTCCGGGCCTTTGCGCGACGCCTGGTGAACGGAAACGCGCAGCCATCCGCCGACCGCAACGCGCTTGCCGTCCGGACTGATCGCGAGCGACCGCTCATCGTCGCGCGGACGCAGCCACTCACCGCGTTGCGCGCCCGTCTCCGGATCCCACGTACGCGTCGGGCTGTCGAAGCCGGCCGTAACGATCCCCGCCGGCGTGTAGACCGCGGCCCTCAAATCGCGCCCATGCTCCATCGGCCGTCCGGCCGGCTTGCCCGCCAGCGTCCACTGCAGCGCGACGCCGTCGTCCCCCGCCGTCACCAGCCCCTTCCCGTCGAGACTGAAGGCGACCGACACCACGACCCCGTCGTGCTCCATCTCGGCGCCCACCGCCGCGCCGGTCTCGACGTTCCACAAGCGAGCCGTCCGGTCCCTGCCTCCGGTCGCGAGCAGCCTGCCGTCGGGGCTGAAGGCGACCGAGACGACGCCCGCGGCCATCGGCTTGCCGATTGCCTCGCCAGTCCCCGCGTCGAAGATGCGCGCGACGGTCCCCGCCGTCGCCAATCGCCGGCCGTCGTGCGAGACGGCCACGGCCGTCACCGTTCCGTCACTCGGGATCAACGCCTTCAGCGCGTGAAGATCGCGCAGGCCGTTGAGCGCGACGACGCGCGTGAGGTGCGACGCGTGCGCCTTGTACGCTTCCGCGAAGAAGACGGCCGCCGAAGCGCCCTCGCCCGCCTTGAGTGCGTCCCGTCCTCGCAGCACGAGACTGAAGCTGAGCCGCTCGCTCGCCCGTTCGAGCGCGACGGCCGTCTTCGCACGCTCCTCGCGCTCGACCCTGGCCTTCTCGCTTTCGGCGCGCGCGCGATTCTCCGCCTCGTGCGTCGCGCGAAGCAGCTGCGTCGTCCCGAAGACCGCGCCCCCGATGATGGCGGCGACGAGCGCGTCGCCCGTCGCCCAGAGCATCGGCTGCTTGCGGATCCTCTTCGCGATGACATCGGCAAGCGTCGGCCGCCGCGCGTGGCGAAGCGGGCTCTTCTCGGCGAAAGCCGCGAGATCTTCCGCCAATTCCTTCGCCGTACCGTATCGCCGCGAGCGGTCCTTTTCGAGCGCGTGCAGGATGATCGCCTCGAGGTCCTCGGGCGTCCCGGGATTCAGCCGCCGAGGCCAGACGACCTCGCGCGTCATCACCTGCTCGATCACGTCACCGACGGTCTCTCCGGTGAAAGGCGCGCGCCCCGTGACCAGGTCGTAGAGGATCGCCCCCACGCCGTAGACGTCGCTCTGCTCCTCCGCCCTGCCTTTCGCCTGCTCGGGCGCCATGTAGCCCGGGGTCCCGACGACGACGTTCGAGCCGCCGAGGCTTTTGCCATCGACCGACGCCTCTTTCGCCAGGCCGAAGTCCATGACGATCGCGCGGCCGCTCGCGTCGAGCATCACGTTGGCCGGCTTGAGATCGCGGTGGATCACCCGCTTCCCGTGCGCGAACGTGATGGCCTCCGCCACACGCCTCACCGCCTCGACTTTCGCGTCCAGCGTCAGCGTCTTCTTCGCGGCCGCCAGGCTTTCGCCCTCGATGAACTTCATCACGATGAACGGGATTCCGTCGCGCTCGCCGACATCGTAGATCGGAGCGATGTTCGGATGCTCGAGGCCGGCGGCCAGCTGCGCCTCGCGCTGGAAGTAGGCGCGCGCCGTGTCGTCCTGGTGCTTCAGGAATTTCAGCGCGACCCAGCGGCGAAGTTCGACATCCCACGCCTTCCAGACTTCGCCCATGCCGCCGACGCCCAGGCATTTCGTCCGGATGAACTGTCCGAACCGCGCAGACGGGAGCGCCGAAGCGGCCTCGGGGGGCAGGTCGACCCGCGTCGTCGGCGCCGATGGCGCGCTCTCGGTGGCCTTCACCGTCGGCACATACTGGGGCGCCGTGCCCGGCGTGGGCGCATCCAGGGTGTCGCCGCCCGCCGCGGGAAGCGTGGGATCGGTGGGGTCCAAGGGCGACCATGGTACAACCAAGCGATGGAGAAACTGCGCCGCCGCCTCCTCGACGCCGTCGATCGCCGGCGCGGTGAGGTTCTCAGCAGGGACTATGGCACCGAGCGGCCCGACCCGGGCAAGCTGATCCGCGAGGGACTCTCCATCGCGGAGCGCGTCATCCGGGCCGTGCCGATCACCGACCCGGCCTGGCTCGACACCGTCATCAAGGCGCTGATCGACGCGAAGGCGAAGCAGTCGGCCAGCGGCATCAGCGACGACGGCTGGCACGACGAGGATGGCTGGATCCTCGGCGGGATCAGCGGCGTCATCGGCGATGCCCAGAAGCTGCGTTAGACAATTTCGGCGCGCGCGCTCCGTTGACTCAGCATGATGCGAATCACGCTCGTTCTTCTTCTCTTCGTCGCGCAGGACGGCAATCTCAGCGAGGCGCGCAAGAAGTACCCGCCCGAGGTGACCCGCGGCGTGCTCAGTGGCAGGATTCCCGCGCCGGACGGATTCGATGCAGCCATCGCGAAGGAACTCGGTGAGAAGCGTCGCGATGCGCTCAAGGCCGGAGCCGACGTCGACGGACGCGAGAACGACATCGCCGCGCTCTGCCTGCTCAAGCTGAAGGCGAAGATCGACGACGTCCGGCCTGGGCCGCGCGTCGGCGAGGGCCGCGTAACGGTGACGAAGATCGAATCGACCCACAAGGTCGCCCCCGGCAAAACCTCGGGGTTCTTCCAGACCGGCACCGACGCCGACATCGTCCTCTCCGCCATCGACTTCAACAACGCGGGCGGACCGCTCCTCTTCAACCATCCGATGGGGATCGCCGGCGACGGGACGCGCCTCTTCCTCGCCGACACCTACAACAACCGCGTCCTCGTCTGGAACACGGCGCCGACGTCGAACACGCCGCCCGACTTTGTCCTCGGCCAGAAGGACTTCACGGGCAACCACTCGGGCAGCGGCCGCGACCAGATGAACTTCCCCGTGAACATCACGACCGACGGCAAGCGGCTCGTCGTCGCCGACACAGACAATCACCGCCTGCTGATCTGGACGTCGATGCCGGGGAAGAGCGGCCAGCCGGCGGATCTCGTCATCACCGGGTCGAAGCCGGGCCAGGGCATGCGCCAGGCGAAGGATGGCTTCCAATGGCCGTGGGGCGTGTGGACCGACGGCGAAAAACTCGTCCTCTCGAGCACGAAAGGCGGCTCGGTGCTCATCTGGAATCAGTTCCCGACCCGGGAGGATCAGCCGGCCGATCTGCTCCTCACCGGCGGCGGCAAGCTCGGCACGCCGCGAACGATCACGAGCGACGGCAAGTCGCTGATCGTCGGCGATCACAATCCAAAGACAGGCGCGAAGGGCGGCGGGAGCTTTTTCTGGAGGAAGTTCCCGACCCGGGACGACGAGCCGTACGACTTCTTCGCGACGAGCCCTGGCGGAATGGGTTCGATCTGGCTGCGCGGCTGCTGGGCGCCCGACGGCCGGCTGCTGCTGCTGGCGGAGAAGTTCCACATCTTCAAGGGATTCCCGGACGACGCGACGACGAAGCCGGCGCTGACCGTCACCGGCTGGGACATCCGCGGCGGCGACCACGTCGGCACGGCCATCGCCGGCGGACGGCTTTATCTCTGCAGCGGCAACTGGAACAAGGTCGTCTGCTACAACGAGATTCCCGACAAGGCCGACGCGAAGCCCGACTTCGCCATCGGCAGCCCCGATCTCCAGACCGACACGCTCCAGGCGAATTTCATCATCAGCAATCCGGCGGTCGCATCGGACGGGAGGAGCCTCTTCGTAACGTCGGATTTCGACCGCAAGACGTACGTCTGGAAGAACCGGCCCGACCAGAGCGGCGCCCATCCCGACTTCGTCTACTCGACCGGCGGCCTGGACGTCACGATCTGGAAGGGCGCGATGGCGATCGTCGGGCGCGGCGTCGTCCACTATTGGAAGAAGGCGCCCGCGAACGGCGAGCTGCCCGACGTCACGTTCCGCGGCAGGATCGGCAGCGTCTCGCTCGACCACGCGCGGGGCGTCTGTTTCAACGACCAGCTCTTCTGCATCTCCGACATCGACGCTGGCAAGATCCACGTCTGGAAGGGGATCCCCGCGGCCGAGACGGAGCCGGCGTTCTCGCTCGATGTCCGCAGCGCAGGCCGGCTGTCGACTGACGGCGACTGGATCGCCGCGGCGGCGATGGAGCAGCAGCGGGTCCTGCTGTGGCGAATGACGGACTTCGCGGCGGGAGCGAAGCCGATCGAGGTCGGTGGAGGCAGCACGCGGCTGTTCAACCTGCCGAGCGGCGCGCACGTCTCGGGCGGCCATCTCTTCGTCGCCGACAACTCCAACCACCGCGTCCACGCGTGGAAAAAGATAGAGGATGCCGCCGCCGGGAAGCGCGCCGACGTGATTCTCGGCGAGGCGGACTTCAGCGACGTCAATCCCGACACGGCGCGCAACAAGGTCCACATGCCGGCGTCGGTCTGGTTCGACGGCGATTACCTGTGGGTAGGCGAGGTGAAGTTCAGCGAGCGTCTGTTGAGGTTCAGTCCGCGCCCGTAGCGGGTGAGGGGACGGCAAGAATCCTTAGGGACGCTTAACTCTTTTTTGAATTCCTTGCGTTTTTCCGGCTGTATTCCTCCGCAAATTTACTACACTTGCCCCCCAACCTCATACCCCATCATTCAAAGCTGGGAGAACACACATGCGTCGATTCCGTCTCGCCCTCCTCTGCTCGTCGTTCGCAGCGGCCGCCCTCCTTGGCACCTTCGCCGTTCGGAGCCTGAGCTCCCGGACGCCGGCGCCCGGGAAGTCCGAGATGGCTCCGACGAAGCAGGCGCCCGCAGTCCCGCCGCCGGCGAAAGTCGCGAAGGTGAGCGAGTTCGACGCCGTCCGTGTCGCGCAGGATGCCGCGGGTCAGCCGTTCGACGGCGGCCCGCGGACGATGATGGACAACCGGCGCAAGGGGTTGCGCACGTGGTTCGACGCTGCCGGTATCAAGATCGAGGCCCGCACCAAGCCGACGTGGTCCCTGACCCTGAAGACGAAGGAAGTCGGCCGCCCGGGCGCGATGCAGCCGGTCTCCGACGTGCCACCCGTGATTGAGGGCGCGGACGTCATCTATGTACATCCGTGGGGCCGCGAGTCGTATGTCAACGGGACGAGCGGCATCGAGCAGATCTACATGATCCCGGCTCGTCCGTCGGGGGATGGGCCGCTGGAGGTCCACATTGCGGCCAATGGGCTGACTGCGTCGACCATGGGAGACTCGATCGTCTTCAGCTCAAAGATCGGCCTGGTGCGATATGGGCACCTCGCGGTGTCGGATGCCGCCGGCCGCCCGGTGCCGGCCCACATGGAGTGGCGCAACGGCGAGATCGCCTTGGTTGTAAACGACGCACAGGCTGCTTACCCGATCACGATCGACCCGACCCTGTCGCCAACGCTGGACCTTGATCCAGGGAGCGACACGGGCAGCTCTTCGAGCGACGACATCACGGCGGACAACACGCCGACCTTTAGCGGAACGGCGGTGGAACCGAGCACCGTGGAGGTTTTCGACGGCGCCACCTCGCTCGGTACGACCCCAACTGACGGCTCGGGTGGCTGGACCTTCACGACTTTGGCGCTGTCGGACGGCCCCCACACCATCAGCGCCGTAGCGGACGACGGCACTAACGGTCCGAGCGCTCCGACCAATCTTCTCGTCACGATCGACACGACCCCCCCCGCCGCGCCCGGCACTCCTGACATGACCGCCGGGACCGACCTGGGCTCGTCCCCTACGGACAACATCACGAAGAACAACACTCCGACCTTCGATGGAACGACCGTCGACGAGGCCGACGACATCATCGTCACTCTCTACAGCGGTGCGACGCCGAACGCCAACCTCACCGTGTCGGGCACCAGCTGGACAATCACGGCGTCGCCCGCCCTCTTGGACGGCACGCAGACCATCACGGCCACGGCAACCGACGTCGCGGGCAACGAGAGCGCCGCGTCCACCGGTCTCTCGGTCACGATCGATACGGTCGCGCCGGCCGTTCCGAGCACTCCCGACATGACCGCCGGAACGGACACCGGCTCGTCCAGCGCCGACGACATCACGAAGAACAACACTCCGACGTTCGACGGAACCGCGGACGCGGGTACAACCGTGACGCTCTTCAGCGACGCGAGCCCCGCGGGCAGCGGCACCGCGGGCGGCGGGAGCTGGTCGATCTCAGCCTCGACCTTGTCGGACGGGAGCCACTCCATCACGGCCACGTCGACCGACACGGCCGGGAACGAGAGCTCGGCCTCTCTTGGCCTCACGGTCACCATCGACACCGGGATCCCGGAGCCTCCGTCGACGCCCGACCTGAACGCCGCCAGCGACACCGGCTCCAGCAGCGTCGACAACATCACCGCCAACAACACTCCAACCTTCGACGGCTTCGCGGAAGCGGGCACCACCGTCGCGCTCTTCAGCGATGGCAGCCCCGTGGGCAGCGGCATCTCGGGCGGCGGCGCCTGGTCGATCGCGGCGTCGACCCTGTCGGACGGGACGCACTCCATCACCGCTACGTCGACCGACACGGCCGGCAATGTGAGCCCTGCTTCGTCCGCCCTCTCCGTCACGATCGACACCTCCGCCGCCGCGCCGGGCACTCCGGATCTCACCGCCGGCAGCGACAGCGGCTCCAGCAGCACCGACAACATCACGAGCGACAACACGCCCACCTTCACCGGCACAGCCGAGGCCAACGCAAGCGTTGCGCTCACCAGCAGCCTTGACGGGCCGATCGGCTCCGCCTTCGCCAACGGCTCCGGCAACTGGTCCATCACGAGTTCCACGCTGACGGAGAACGTCCACTCCATCACCGCCGTTCAGACCGACGTGGCAGGCAACGTCAGCGTCGCTTCCAGCGGCCTCTCGGTCACGATCGACATCACCGCGCCGGCCGTACCCCCGGCGCCCGACCTCAACGCCGCCAGCGACACGGGAACGAGCACCACCGACAACTACACCAACGACACCACGCCGACGTTCGACGGCACCGCGGAGGCGAACAGCACCGTCACGCTCTACAGCGACGCCGTCCTCGTGGGCACCACCACGGCGACCGGCGGCGCCTGGACGATCACGTCGTCGGCCCTCGCTGCCGGCGTTCACTCCATCACCGTCAGGGCGACCGACGCGGCGGGCAACCAGAGCACCGATTCCTCGGCACTCTCCATCACGATCGACACGAGCGCCGCGGCTCCGTCCGTCCCCGACATGACCGCCGGGACCGACACGGGGTCGTCCAACAGCGACAACATCACGAACAACAACACGCCCACCTTCACCGGCACGTCGGAGGCGAACGCCTCGGTGACGCTGCTGGAAGGAGTGACGTCCCTCGGCAGCACGACCGCCGACGGCACCGGCAACTGGTCCATCACGAGCTCAGCGTTGTCGGACGGCGTCCACAGCATCACGGCGACCCAGACCGACCTGGCGGGCAACGTCAGCGTCGCCTCGGGCGCGCTCTCGGTCACAATCGACACGGCTGCCGCGGCCCCGTCGACCCCGGACATGACCGCAGGGACCGACTCGGGCTCGTCCAACAGCGACAACAACACCAACGACAACACGCCGACCTTCACTGGCACCGCCGAGGCGAACGCCTCGGTGACCCTGCTCGAAGGCGTCACGGTCCTCGGCAGCGTGACCGCCACCGTCGGCGGCACCTGGACCATCACGAGTTCGTCGTTATCCGACGGCATCCACAGCATCACGGCGACCCAGACGGACGTGGCGGGCAACACGAGCGTCGCCTCCGGCGCCCTTTCCACCACGATCGATACGGCGGCCCCGGCCGCCCCGCCGACGCCCGACCTGAACGCCGCCAGCGACTCCGGCGCGTCCAATTCCGACGACATCACGAGCAACACGGTGCTTCAGCTCGACGGCACCGCGGAGGCGAACTCCACGGTCCAGATCCTCGACGGCGTCTCGGTGCTCGGCACGACCCCCGCCAACGGCGCGGGCAACTGGTCGTTCACGACAGGGACACTCTCGGCCGGCGTGCACAGTTTCACGGTGAGGGCGACCGACGCGGCGGGCAATCAGAGCACGGCGTCCGGCGCGCTCTCGGTCACGATCGACACGTCGGCCCCGGCCGCTCCGTCGACTCCCGACCTGAACGCCGCCAACGACTCCGGCCCCTCCCCCACGGACAACTACACGAACAACACCGTGCTCCAGCTCGACGGCACCGCCGAGGCGAATTCCACGGTCGAGCTCTTCGACGGCGTCACCTCGCTCGGCACGACGACGGCGAGCGCCGGCGGCCTCTGGTCGTTCACGACCGGGACCCTCTCCTCGGGCGCGCACAGCTTCACCGCAACCGCCAAGGACGCCGCCGGCAACACGAGTGTCGCCTCCGGCGCCCTCTCGGTGACGATCGACACGACCGTCGTCGCCCCGTCCACCCCGGACATGACCGCCGCGACCGACATGGGATCGTCCAACAGCGACAACATCACGAACGACAACACGCCCGACTTCAGCGGCACCTCGGAGGCGAACGCCGCGGTGACCCTGCTCGAGGGAGTCACGGTGCTCGGCTCCACGACCGCGAACGGCTCCGGCAACTGGACCATCACGAGCTCGGCCCTCTCGGACGGCGTCCACAGCATCACGGCGACCCAGACCGACCTGGCGGGCAACGCGAGCGGCGCCTCGGGCGCGCTCTCCGTCACCATCGACACGGCGACGGCGACCCCCGCCGCGCCCGACCTCGCCACGGCGAGCGACAGCGGAACCAGCAACACCGACGACATCACCAACATCAACACGCCCACGATCAACGGCACGGGAGCGGAGGTTGGCAGCAGCGTCCAGCTCTTCGACGGCGCGACTCCGATCGGCTCCCCCGGCACCGCGAACGGCTCGGGCAACTGGTCCGTGATCGCGCCCGTCCTGGCCGACGGCGTCCACGTCCTCACCTGCGTCGCCACCGACACGGCGGGCAACGTAAGCGCCACCTCGGCGTCCCTCTCTATTACCATCGACACGTCCATCGCCACGCCCGCGGCTCCCGACCTGAACGCGGCGAGCGACTCGGGCGTCAGCAACTCCGACAACATCACCAGCGACACCACGCCCACGTTCGACGGCACGGCGGAAGCCGGCTCGACCGTGACGCTCTTCAGCGACGCCGTCAACGTCGGCAGCACGACGGCCGCGGGTGGGGTATGGTCGATCACGGCGTCGGTCCTGGCGGACGGCGTCCACGCCATCACCGTCCAGGCGTCCGACGCCGCGGGCAACACGAGCGCCGTCTCGGCGAGCCTCTCGGTCACGATCGACTCGGGGATCTCGGCGCCGTCGGTCCCCGACCTCGCGGCCGCCAGCGACAGCGGCGCCTCCAGCACGGACGATCTCACGAACGACAACACGCCGACGTTCAACGGCACGGCCGAGGCCAACTGCACCGTGACGCTCTACGAGGGAGTCACCTCCCTGGGCAGCACGACCGCGAACGGCGCGGGCGCCTGGTCCATCACGACCGGGGCGCTCTCCGACGGCGTCCACAACGTCTTCGCCACGGCGAGCGACACGGCGGGCAACAGCGCCTCGTCGGTCACGCTGCCGGTGACGATCGACACCGCGGCCCCGGCCGCCCCGTCGACTCCCGACCTCGCCGCGGCGAGCGACAGCGGCATCTCCAGCACCGACAACATCACGTCGGATAGCACGCCGACGCTCGACGGCACGGCAGAAGCTCTCAGCACCGTCCAGATCTTCGACGGCGTGACCTCGCTCGGCACGACGACCGTCAGCGGCATCGGCAACTGGACCTTCACGACCGGCGTCCTCGCGGACGGCGTCCACTCGTTCACGGCCGTCGCGACGGACGTGGCCGGCAACGTGGGCGTCGCGTCGGGCGCCCTCGCGGTCACCATCGACACGAGCATCGCGGCGCCCTCCACGCCGGACCTCGCCGCCGCCAGCGACAGCGGCTCCAGCAACACCGACAACAACACCAACGACACGACGCCGACGTTCAACGGCACGGCCGAGGCGAATAGCACCGTCACGATCTTCGACAGCGTGACCTCGCTCGGCTCGACGACGGCCGACGGCCTGGGTAACTGGTCGTTCACGACCGGCGCGCTCGCCGACGGCGGGCATTCGATGACGGCCGTCGCCTCGGACGCGGCGGGCAACGTGAGCTCCGCCTCGGCGGCGCTCGTGGTGACGATCGATACGGCACCCCCGGGCGCCCCCTCCACGCCCGATCTGAACGCCGCCAGCGACTCCGGCACCTCCAGCACCGACAACATCACCAACGACACGACGCCGACGCTCGACGGCACCTCCGAGGCGAACGCGATCGTCGAGATCTTCGACGGCGTGACCTCGCTCGGCACGACGAACGCCAGCGGCGCGGGAATCTGGTCGTTCACGACCGGAGCGCTCTCGACCGGCGCGCACAGCCTCACCGCGAAGGCGACCGACGCCGCCGGCAACACCGGCGTGGCCATCGGCGCCCTCTCGCTGACGATCGACACCGCGGCCCCGGCCGCCCCCTCCACGCCCAACCTGAACGCCGCCAGCGACACCGGCACCTCCAGCACCGACGACCTCACGAACGACACGACGCCGACGCTCGACGGCACCTCGGAGGCGAACGCGATCGTCGAGATCTTCGACGGCGTGACCTCGCTCGGCACGACGACCGCCGACGGCTCGGGCAACTGGACCTTCACCTCCGCGGTCCTCGCGGCCGGCGTCCACTCCTTCACGGCCACCGCGAAGGACGCCGCCGGAAACACCGGCGTCGCCTCGGCGGCCCTTTCCGTCACGATCGACACCGCCGCCGCCGCCCCGTCGACGCCGGACATCGACGTCGCCAGCGACTCGGGCACGTCGAACAGCGACGACTACACGAACGACACCACGCCGACGCTGAACGGCACGTCGGAGGCGAACGCGTCGGTCGACGTCTTCGAGAACGCGGTCCTGCTCGGCACGACCACCGCGAACGGTTCGGGCAACTGGACCTTCACCACGGCGGCCCTGCCGGCTGGCGTGAAGTCGTTCACCGCGCGCCAGACCGACACCGCCGGCAACGTCAGCCCGGTCTCCGGCGCCCTCGCGGTCACCATCGACGTGACGGCGGCTGCGCCTGGCGTTCCTGACCTCGACGTAGCGAGCGATACCGGCACCTCCAGCACCGACAACCTGACCAACGACAACACGCCCACGCTCTCGGGCTCGGGCGCCGACGCGGGCGCCACCGTCCAGCTCTTCAGCAGCACGACGCTGATCGCCTCCACGACGGCGGACGGCTCGGGCAACTGGACGATCACGACGCCGGTCATCGGCGATGGCAGCCATGACTTCAACGCGAAGCAGATCGACCTGGCGGGCAACACGAGCGCCCCGTCCCCCAACCTCCCCGTCGTGGTCGACACCGTCGCCCCGCTGACGCCCGCGGCGCCGAACCTCCAGGCCGCCAGCGATCTGGGCACCAGCAACTCGGACAACATCACGTCCGACAACACGCCGACGTTCGACGGCACCGCCGAGATCAGCAGCACCGTCACGCTCTACGACGGCGTCACGTCGGTCGGCACGATCGCCGCCGACCTCTCCGGCAACTGGACCATCACGAGCAGCCTCCTCGCGGACGGCGTCCACACCATGACCGTGAAGGCGACCGACGCCGCGGGCAACGTCAGCGCGTCGTCGTTGAGCCTCTCCGTAACGATCGACACGAGCATCGCGACGCCCAGCGTCCCCGACTTGGACACGGCGAGCGACTCCGGCACCAGCACCACCGACAACCTCACGAACGACAACACGCCGACCTTCAGCGGCACCTCGGAGGCGAACGCCACGGTGACCCTGTTCGAAGGCGTGACCCTGCTCGGCACGACGACCGCCAGCGGCCTCGGCGCGTGGAGCATCACGAGCAGCGTGCTCTCGGACGGCGTCCACAACGTCTTTGCGACGGCGACCGACGCCGCAGGCAACAGCGCCTCGTCGGCCACCCTGGCGGTGACGATCGACACCGCGGCCCCGGCCGCTCCGTCGACGCCCGACCTCAACGCGGCCAGCGACACCGGCGTCAGCAGCACCGACAACATCACGGCGGACAACACGCCGACCTTCGACGGCACCGCCGAGGCGGGCAGCACCGTCACCGTGATCTCGTCCCTCGCCGGAACCCTCGGGACGACCGTCGCCGGCGGCGGCAATTGGTCGTTCACGTCGGGCCTCCTCGCCGACGGCGTCCACAACATCACGGCCACCAGCACCGACGCCGCGGGCAACGTGAGCGCCGCCTCGTCGGCTCTCCCGGTGACCATCGACGCGTCGATCCCGTCCGCCCCGTCGACGCCGGACCTCATCGACGCCAGCGACTCCGGCACCAGCAGCAGCGACAACCTCACCAGCGACAACACGCCGACCTTCAGCGGCGCGGCCGACCCCAACGTGACGATCGAGCTCTTCGACGGCGTCACGTCGCTCGGCACGACGACGTCGGACGGCGCGGGCCTCTGGTCCTTCACGACGGCGACCCTCGCCGACGGCGTCCACCCCATCAAGGGGCAGGCGAAGGACGGATCGGGCAACGCGAGCCCCTTCTCCGCCACGCTCTCGGTGACGATCGACACAGCCGCGCCGGCCGCGCCCGGCACCCCGGACCTCGCCGCGGCGAGCGACACCGGCAGTTCTAACACGGACGACATCACGACCGACACCACGCCGACCCTGAACGGCACGTCGGAGGCCAACGCCATCGTCCAGGTTTTCGACGGCGTGACCTCGCTCGGCACGACGACGGCCGACGGCTCGGGCAACTGGAGCTTCACGCCCGCCGCCCTCTCGGCCGGCGTCCACTCGTTCACAGCCACCGCCAAGGACGTCGCGGGCAACACCGGCGTCGCCAGCGCGGCGCTCTCGGTGACGATCGACACCTCGATCGCGTCGCCTTCCGCGCCGGACCTCAACGCGGCCAGCGACAGCGGCATCTCGAACAGCGACAACTTCACGCAGGACACGACGCCGACGCTCGACGGCACCGCCGAAGCGAACAGCTCGGTGCAGATCTTCGACGGCGTCACCTCGCTCGGCACCGTGACGGCGAACGGCGCCGGCGCCTGGACCTTCACGACCGCCGCGCTGCCCGACGGCGCCCACTCCTTCACCGTCGTCGCGACCGACCTCGCGGGCAACGTCAGCACGGCGTCCGCCGCCCTCGTCGTCACCATCGACAACGCGGCGCTCGCGCCCGCCGCTCCGGACCTGGACGCCGCGAGCGACACCGGCACCTCCAACACCGACAACCTGACCAACGACAACACGCCCACGCTCTCGGGCACCGGCGCCGAGGCGGGCGCCACGGTCCAGCTCTTCAGCGGAACGACGCCCCTCCTGCCCACCACGACGGCCGACGGCTCGGGCAACTGGACGATCACCCTCGCCACGATCGGCGAGGGCAGCCACGATTTCAACGTCAAGCAGACCGACCTCGCGGGCAACGTCAGCGGCCCCTCCGCCAACCTCCCCGCGGTCGTCGACACCGTCGCCCCCCTGACGCCCGCAACGCCGAACCTCCAGGCCGCCAGCGATACGGGATCGTCGAGCACGGACGACGTCACGAGCGACAACACGCCGACGCTCGACGGCACGGCCGAGGCCAGCAGCATCGTCGAGATCTTCGACGGCCTCGCCTCGCTCGGCACCACGACGGCCACCGTCGGAGGCGCGTGGACCTTCACGACCGGCACGCTCACCGACGGCGTCCACAGCATCACGGTGACCGCGAAGGACGCGGCCGGCAACACGAGCACGGCTTCGACCGCCCTCTCCATCACCATCGACACCGCCATCGCGACGCCCAGCGTCCCCGACCTGGACGCGGCGAGCGACTCCGGCACGAGCAGTACCGACAACCTTACGAACGACAACACGCCGACCTTCAGCGGCACCTCGGAAGCGAACGCGACCGTGACGCTCTTCGAAGGCGTCACCTCCCTCGGCACGACGACGGCAAGCGGCCTCGGCGCCTGGAGCATCACGAGCAGCGTCCTCGCTGACGGCGTCCACGCCGTCTTCGCAACCGCCACGGACGCAGCGGGCAACAGCGCTTCATCCGCCACGCTGGCGGTGACCATCGACACGGGCGTGCCGGCGGCTCCCTCGACGCCCGACCTCAACGCGGCCAGCGACTCCGGCACCAGCAACACCGACAACCTCACGAACGACACCACGCCCACGTTCGACGGCACCGCCGAGGCGGCGAGCACCGTGACGATCTCGTCGTCCATCGCCGGAACGCTCGGGACCACCGTCGCCGCGGGCGGCGTCTGGTCGTTCACGTCGGGCCTCCTGGCCGACGGCGTCCATAACATCACGGCCACCGCCACGGACGCCGCGGGCAACGTGAGCGCCGCTTCGTCGGCTCTCCCGGTCACAATCGACGCGACGGTCCCGTCCGCCCCGTCCACGCCGGACCTCATCGACGCCAGCGACTCCGGCACGAGCAGCAGCGACAACCTCACCAACGACAACACGCCCACGTTCAGCGGCGCAGCCGACCCCAACGTGACGATCGAACTCTTCGACGGCGTCACGTCGCTCGGCACGACGACATCGGACGGCTCGGGCAACTGGTCGTTCACCGCCGGGACCCTCGCCGACGGCGTCCACCTCATCAAGGGGCGCGCGAGCGACGGCTCCGGCAACACGAGCCCGTACTCGGCCACGCTTTCGGTGACGATCGACACGGCCGCACCGGCCGCGCCCGGCACGCCCGACCTTGCCGCGGGCAGCGACACGGGCAGTTCCAGCACGGACGACATCACGAATGACACCACGCCGACCCTGAACGGCACCGCGGAGGCCAACGCTGACGTCGAGGTCTTTGACGGCGCGACCTCGCTCGGCACGACGACGGCCGACGGCTCGGGCAACTGGACCTTCACGACCGCCGCCCTCTCGGCCGGTGTCCACTCGTTCACGGCGACGGCCGAGGACTCCGCCGGCAACGTCGGAAGCGCCTCGACCGCCCTCTCGGTGACGATCGACACCGCCGTCGCGACGCCCGCCGCACCGGACCTCGATGCGGCCAGCGACACGGGCATTTCGAACACCGACAACTTCACGCAGGACACGACCCCGACCCTGACCGGCACCGCGGAAGCGAACAGCTCCGTGCAGATCCTCGACGGCGCGACCTCGCTCGGTTCCACGCTGGCGAACGGCGGCGGCGCCTGGACCTTCACGACGGCCGCGCTCGCCGACGGAGCCCACTCCTTCACCGTGGTCGCCACGGACCTGGCAGGCAACGTCAGCGCCGCCTCGGCAAGCCTCACGGTCAACATCGACAACGCCGCGCTGGCACCCGCCGCGCCCGACCTTGACGCGGCGAGCGACACCGGCTCCTCCAGCACCGACAACCTGACCAACGACAACACGCCCACGCTCTCGGGCACCGGCGCTGAACCGGGCGCCACGGTCCAGCTCTTCAGCGGGACGACTCCCCTCCTGCCCACGACGACGGCCGACGGCTCGGGCAACTGGACGATCACGCTCGCCGTGATCGGCGAAGGCAGCCACGATTTCAACGTGAAGCAGACCGACCTCGCGGGCAACGTCAGCGCCCCCTCCGCCAATCTCCCGGCGGTCGTCGACACGGTCGCCCCCCTGACCCCCGCAACCCCCAACCTCCAGGCCGCCAGCGATACGGGATCGTCCAGCACGGACGACGTCACGAGCGACAACACGCCCACGCTCGACGGCACGGCAGAGGCCAGCAGCACCGTCGAGATGTTCGACGGCGTCACGTCGCTGGGAACGACAACCGCAACCGTCGGCGGCGCGTGGACCTTCACCACCGGCGTCCTCGCCGACGGAACGCACTCCCTGACCGTGACCGCGACGGACGCGGCCGGCAACACGAGCACGGCTTCGACCGCCCTCTCCGTGACGATCGACACGACGATCGCCGCGCCCTCCACGCCGGACCTCGCCGCGGCAAGCGACTCCGGCTCGTCCAGCACCGACAACATCACGTCGGACAACACGCCGACCTTCAACGGCACCGCGGAGGCGACCAGCAGCGTCCAGCTCTTCGACGGCGTCACGTCGCTTGGCACCACGACGGCTGACGGCGCGGGCAACTGGACGCTCACGTCCGGAATCCTCACCGACGGCGTCCATTCGATCACGGCCGTCGCCACGGACGCGGCCGGCAACGTCAGCGCGGCGTCCGCCGCCCTCGCGATCACGATCGACACGGTCATCGCCACGCCATCGACGCCGGACCTCGCGGCGGCCAGTGATTCCGGTTCGTCCAGCACGGACGACATCACGTCCGACAGCACGCCGACCTTCAACGGCACGGCGGAAGCCAGCAGCAGCGTCCAGATCTTCGACGGCGTCACGTCGCTCGGCACGGCCACGGCGGACGGCGCGGGCAACTGGACCTTTACCTCCGGAACCCTGATCGACGGCGTCCACTCGATCACGACGGTCGCCACGGACCCGGCCGGTAACGTCAGCGTGGCGTCGGGCGCCCTCGCCGTCACGATCGACACGGTCATCGCGACGCCCTCCACGCCGGACCTCGCCACGGCGAGCGACTCCGGCTCGTCCAGCACCGACAACATCACCAGCGATGACACCCCGACCTTCAACGGCACCGCGGAGGCCAACAGCACCGTCGAGATCTTCGATGGTCTCCTCTCGCTTGGCACGACGACGGCCGACGGCTCGGGCAACTGGACCTTCACCTCCGTGACGCTCACCGACGGCATCCATTCGGTCACGGCCGTTTCGACGGACGCGGCCGGCAACGTCACCCCGGCCTCGGGCGCCCTCGCGTTCACGATCGACACGGCCGTCTCGCCGCCCACCACGCCGGACCTCGCGCCGGCAAGCGACACGGGGGTTTCGAATACGGACAACATCACGAGCGATGAGACTCCGACACTCAACGGCACCGCCGAGGCGAACAGCAGCGTCGAAGTCCTCGACGGCGTCACCTCGCTCGGCACCACGACGGCGGACGGCTCAGGCAACTGGACCTTCACGCCGGCAGCCCTGGCGGATGGCGTGTACGCCTTCAACGCGATCGCGACCGACATCGCGGGCAACGTCAGCAGCGCCTCCGCGTCGCTCGCCGTGACGATCGACCTGCTGCCGCCTTCGCCGGGCGTCGTCAACGACGGCGCCGGCCCCGACATCGACAATCAGCAGACCGCCACCATCAGCGCCAACTGGAGCGGCTTCACCGACAGCACCGGAGTCGTTTCGTACGACTGGGCAGTCGGCACCTCGCCGGGCGCCACGGACATCATGGCCTTCACGAGCGTGGGAACGGCGACTTCGGCGTCGGCCTCGGGCCTGCCGGTCTCCCCCGCGGTGCTCTACTACGTCACGGTCCGGGCCCACGACGCGGCGGGCTCCACGACCTCCTCCAGCAGCGACGGCGTGATCATCGACAACATTCCACCGAACGCGCCGGATTCTCTCGGCCAGCACCGCACCGACGGCGCGGGCATCATGACCGGCGGAACCACGAACGAGGCGGTCGTCGAGTTCCGCGCGCAGCTGAGCGACTCCGACACGGGTCAGCCGCTGCACCTCGAAGTGGAGGTGCAGCCGGTCGGCGTGGCCTTCACGGGAACACCGACCGCCGTGGGCGATGCGCGGCCTGCGGGCCCGAATTCGGTGCTCGTCACCGGCCTCGCCCCAGGCAACTACCACTGGCAGGTGCGGACGGTCGACTCGATCGGGTCGTCATCGTCCTACCAGGTCTACGGCGCCAACGCGGATCCGGGCGACACCGACTTTACCGTGTCGATCCCGGCGAACGCGCCGCCCGGGAACCCAACGTCGCTCGGTCAGTTTGGCGCCACGGGCGCGAGCCCCATCGGCGTCGGTGGAACAACCGGTGAAAGCACGGTGGTCTTCAAGGCCGCCGGCTCCGACCCGGACGGGGACAACCTCCGCCTTGAGATCGAAATCCTGCCGACGGGCACCCCATTCACGGGGACGCCGACCGACGTCGGCTCGTTCGTGTCATCGGGTGCGGCCCTGGAGGCGACGGCGACCGGCCTCGCCAACGGAGCCTACCACTGGCAGGCGCGCCTCGCCGACGCGGCGGGCGGCAGTTCCTCGTGGGTCGTCTTCGGCGGCAACGCCGACCCGGGCGACCCTGACGTCATCGTCGACACATCGACGAACACTCCGCCGGCCGATCCGGCACCGACTCAGCACGCCGACACCGGCCTGCTTTCGGTGCCCGCGGGCTGGGTGGACACCGACGGCCGCCTCGCCTTCCGCGCCGCGCTCAGCGACGTGGATGGAAGTCAGTCGCTGCAGCTCGAGGTGGAGCTGAGGCCCACCTCGGTGCCGTTCGACAACGTGCCCACGGTGGTCAGCGGCTGGATCGGCGGCAGCGCGACGGCGGAAGTCGTCGTAGAGGGGCTGCCAAACGGGAATTACCACTGGCAGGCGCGGGCGCGGGATTCCGCAGGGGGCGTTTCGGCCTGGGTCTCCTTCGGTGGGAATCTCGAGACCGATACCGACTTCACGGTCAGCCTGCTGCCCGGCACGCCGGTTCTCGGCAGCTTGGAGCAGTTCCACGCGGATGCTGCAACGCCGCTTCTCGAGGGCGGTGCGACGACGCAGGGCGGCGTTGTCTTCCGCGCGACCCTGACCGATCCGGACGGAGACGCCATCCGCCTTCAGATCGAGGTTTGCACCACGGCGCAGTTCTTCACGAGCATCATGACGGCCGAGAGCGGCCTGGTCCCCAGTGGTGGCACCGCCTCGATCCTCGTCACGGGGCTGGCAGACGGCACCTACCAGTGGCGTGCCCGGGCCGTGAGCGCGCTCGGGGCCGCCTCACCGTGGTCCTCGTTCGGGGTCGCTCCGGACGGCGCCACCGATTTCGTGATCAACACGGCCGGGAACACCTCGCCGGCCCTCCTCGCCCTTGACCAGACGACCCTTCTCGGCGCCTCCCTCGTCGTCGGCGCCGGGACCACGGAAGGCTCCATCCGCATGCAGGGGACGGTGACCGAGGCGGACGCCGGCCAGACCGTCCGGCTCGTCGTCGAGATCAAGCCGGTCGGCATCGCCTTCGACGGCACGCCGAGCGGCACGAGCAGCTTCGTCCTGTCTGGCAGCGTGGCGGAGGTAATCGTCGCCGGTCTGACCAACGGCACGTCCTACCACTGGCAGGCGTGGGCGGAGGACAGCGCGGGCGGTTTTTCGGCGGCAACGCCGTTCGGCGGCAACGCCGACCCCGGTGCCACGGACTTCCAGAAGCTGGCGAGCGCGGGAGCGCCGCCGGTTCCGACGGAGCTCGCGCAGCTCCTGATCAACGGATCGCTGGACATCCCGCTGGGTGCGACGACGAACGAGACGGGCGCGCGGTTCACGGCACGGGTCATTGATCTGGATGGCGGTGCCATGCAGATCGAGGTCGAGATCCAGCCGGTGGGTACGCCGTTCGCCGGTGTGCCGTCAGCCGCGGGCAGCTTCGTGGCGAGCGGCAATGTGGCCCGGGTCACGATCTCGGGGCTTGCGAACCTGATCGGCTTCCACTGGCAGGTTCGGTCCGTCAACTCGAGCGGCCTTTCCTCGGCCTGGGTCACCTTCGGCGGCAACCTGGAGTCGGAGGCCGATTTCCTCGTGGACGTTGCCTCGGCCGGGATCAGGGAGCCCCAGGCCCCCCCCAGGGCGACGGGCGGGTTCTGCGGCTCGGTGGGCATCGACCTCCTGCTGCCGGTCGGCGTGCTCTGGCTGCTTTCGCGGAGGCGGCGCGGCAAGAAGTAAACAAGCCATGCGGCTCCAGCGGCCCAGGCGGTCGCTGGAGCCGATGGCGTGAAGCCGGATCAGTTCCTGGTTCCAAAGACGGAGATGAACTGCCGCGGGGCAAGCAAGGACATGACGTTCAGCGCAGTGACCGAGGCGCGCCCAACCGGCGCCTCCGCGGGCCACGACCCGCGCTCTGGCCCCGCTGCGGCCTGATGAGCGAGTAGCGCGGCATCGAGCGCAGCAATCCATCGCTTGAAGAGAGCCCCATTGGGACCGTCGTAACTTGTGATCGCCGCGGTTCCGAAGAAGCGCCCACCCGCATCCGCCGGCAGCTCCTTCGCAAGGAACGTGATCGCGCCCAGCGCCGGATCCTGCTTGCTCATGTTGGTAATGACCCGGGTCAGGATGCCGGCGCCGGTGGCGAGAGCATCGCTGCGTTCGCCCCTCGCCGGACGCCGGTGACGGCCAACGTGCCATGGTTCCGCCGGCTCCGTCACTTCGGCGAGCCAGGCCATGATCCCGTCGCGGCAACGCTTGGGCACCAGGAAACCAGCGAGGGACCCCGAGCGCAGCGCCAGGGCGCACCAGGCCGTCGTTGGCGTGTCGTCGTCACGATCGTCGGGCGATTCCCGCCAGCCGCGTTTCGGCGTCTGAACGGCCATCAGCCACTCGAACGCGCGCTTCGCCGGTTCTTTGAGGAGAAAGTGCCAGCTCAGTCCGTAGGCCTCGCACAAGGCGAGCGTCGCCACAGCGTGAGCGAGGACGGAGCGCGGCCCAGCCTCGCCGATGGAGCCATCGGCGTTTTGCTGCGCCATGAGCCACACGACACCGCGTTGGACCACTCGGCCGATGAGCAGGACATCGCCCTCGTCTGGAACCCTGCTCAGTGACACGGGACTGTAGCCGGCCAGCAGGAAGGCGTACAACGCGACACCGGTGAGCAGGACATCGGACTTCGGCGCCCCGGCCTCGCGCCATGCACCGTCCTCTCCTTGCTGGCGCGCCAGCCAGCAGAACGCGGCCAGCATGGCTTTCGCTCGGTCGGTGGGCCTGTTGAAGCACTCTCCCCTCTTGCATGCGCACGAAGGCCTCCAGCCCTGGCCGCGATACGAGTGACAGAAGCAACCACAGGCAAAGGGGCCACCGCGTTCCATTGCGTTTCCAAAGTGGCCCTGCAGCGGGCGCGGCGGAAAACCTGTAGGGAGGAGCGACGCGGCCCGCGCGAGCGTGGCCGTCGGCGGCGCGACCGTCGGCGGCGCAGGCGAGCCAGGGAAGAGACCAACCGAGGGCCACCGAATGTCTGACGGCTCGTCTGGTGTCGCTCGCAGAGGCGTCGATCGCTCCGGATCTGGAATCCAGTAGAGCTCGCTCAGGCCCGGCTCTCCCTCTTGCCCCGGCGTCGCGGACCAGGGCAAGAGCACTCCAAGCGCGAGGAGCGTCCAGCCGACCCACAACAGTCCGCGGCGCGACGCTCTCATGGGGGACCAAACGAGCGCTCCGCGAGAGGGTTCGTCTGCTCCCAACTATTCGTGGCGGTCCCGCGACCCAATCCCCGGGCTCGCCGGATACGGAATCGATCGCGGAAACTCGCACTCGAATTCAGCTGCCGGACGCCAGCCCCCGCGGTATACGCCCCAATACGACTCGCCGGGACAAAACCGACGGATGGTGATCGTCTCCTCAATCATGAACACTTCGCATCCGCGTCCATGGCTGACGGGAAGCGCGAGGAAGGCGAACTTGCTCCAGTTCCGCTCGCCGTAGTCCGTTGTCCCCATTGCCGTCTCGTACCCGCCGAACGCGCGCATGACGTATCCATCGCTCGCCTCCCAGGGCCTGCTGGGCGGCGCCATCGCGGGCGTCGGCGCCAATCCCGTCACGTCCGCGGCGGCCGTCCGCGCTTCGATGAGGGCGATGGGCGCTCCGTTCGTTCCTCGAAGCCCGTACAGCCCGTAGACATCGCGCACCCAAAAGTCGGCCGCACCGTTGCCGTCCGCGTCGTTCGCCCGAAAGTCAGCTTCGGCCGTCGCCATCGTCTTCAGCCGAGCACCGGCGCTCCGCGTATTGGAGAGACGGATGGAAGAGCGAAGCGCCGGCAGGCCCACGAGCACGGCGATCGCCGCGACCGCCTGCAAGATCAGCAGCTCCGACAGCGTCGGCCGCCAGTTCCTCATGGCAGCTTGAAGGGAACGTGGCGGATCACAAGATCGCCCATCATTGCTGAGGGCGGGAACCGACGCATAGGCCGCGGCCCGGTCTCACCCCCAAGCCACGCCACCAGCGATCGCAGTCGTTCACGCTCAATGGTGGCGGCGCAGGCGGCAACCGCCGGCACCAGGAGAAGAAGACCGGCAACCAGGCGGACGAATCCGCGTCGAATCGGATCGCTGTCGCCGGGGCAATCCCGCGTCAGGATTGTGCCGTCGACCCGGCGGTAGTACCGGACGCAAACGCGCCCCTCCGCGTGCGCAACAAACTCCGCGGCATCGGCGCGGGTCATCACCGAGACGTTGTAGACGTGAAGGCGGCACTGGCCGCAGAAGCGGCGCCGTTCATCGCCCTTCATCGCGTCCCACGAGACGCTGCACGGCCGCGCAACCCGGATGTCGTCCAGCACACGATCAAGACGCGCTGCAAGGCCGTTTGTCGAGGAAGACTACTTCGCCGCCTCCCAGATCCCCTTCGGCTTGAACCTGACGATGGTCCCGTCGAGCCCCAACAGCACATTCCCATCGTTGTCCACCGCGATCCCGTGTGCATTGGACGCATCGCTCGAGAATCGCGCCACGGAGCGCACGACCATCGGTCCCTTCGGCACGTACTCGACCTTCGGCGCCGCCTCCCACCTGCCCCACGCCGTCACGAACTTCCCCGTCAGCGTGAACGCCTGCACCCGCTCGTTGTACGGGTCGGTCACGTACGCGATCTTGTGCGTCCTGTCGACCGCGATCCCGAACGGCAGCACGAACTTCCCCTCGCCCCGCCCGAGTCCGCCCCACGTCACCAGCAGCCTCCCCTGCGGACTCCACTGCTGCACGCGGTGATTCTGCGAGTCGACGACGTAAAGATTGCCGTCGGCGTCGACGTCAAGCCCGGTGGGAAACCGGAAGTCGCCCGGCTTGCCGAGATCGCCGATTCTCTTCGGCGCGGCGGTCACGTCGTAGATCTGCACCTTCGCGCCGAGCGAGTCGGCGACGTAAAGCAAGCCGCGCTTTTCGTCGACCGCGAGATCGCCGATCCACGAGAACTGGCCCTGGAGCCGCTCGGGCGCGTACTTCTCGTTCTTCTGCGCCGCGTTGCCGCCCAGTGAGATGCGGTACGCGTACTGGTCGCGCATCGACAAGTCCCACGAGTGCACGCGGCCCTGCGGAAAGCCCCCCGCCCCGCCGGCGATCGGTTGATCCGCGACGTAGACCTTCTTGCGCGTGTTGTCGACGGCCACCGCCATCGGGAAGTAGAACCAGTCCCAGAAGCCGCCCCAGTAGACCGGCTGCTTCTCGGGGCAGGTCGACGGCCAGATCACGACGCCGCAGACGGCGAACCGCGGCGCGTAGACGAATCCGTCGGCGTCGATGGCCATGTGGCCCGGCCCCTGCGCGCCGTATTCGATCGCGCGGTTGTTGTCGGGATCGAATGCGTCGTTCGCGCACTGCGCCGCCGGCTCCAGCAGTTTCGTGTCGAGCGCGGTCGATTCGGCCCGCGCGCGCCGCTCGACCGGCTTCTCGTCGCGCCACCAGCCCTTCGTCGACTCCGAGATCGCGCGGAGCATCGGCGCCTTCTCGTCGCCCATCCGGCAGCGGACGAATGCAACGGGCGTGCCGTCGTGCATCGCCGCGAAGCCGAGCAGCCGCATTTCCTTCGCCGCCGGCTCGTCGAAGAGCAGCACCGGCTCCTGCCACGCCTTCCCCTTGTCGCGCTTGCGCACGAAGACGTCGGTCCCCGATTTCGAGTAAAGCAGCCAGTTGCGCCCGTCGTTGTCGCTCCCCGCCGCGAAGCCGGCCGCACCCGCGACGTCGAGCGAGTTGCTCAACGTGAAGCTCTTCGCCTTGTGATCGTAGATCAACTCGCGCACGGCATTGGCTTTCCAGGCCTGCCAGGCGAACGAAATCCGCGACGGCCCGGTGGGGAGCGTCGAGATCCGCGAGCTCCGAAGGTTGGGCGCGTCCACGGCCGCGGGCTCGCCCTGCGCCGCCCACGCCTTCCCGTCCCACAGCGACCACGTTTTCTTGTCGTCCGCGTAAAGCAGCGCGACGATCTTCGCGTCCCGCGCCTTGCGATGCTCGGCGAGCACGAGGAAGTCGCTCGTCTCCGGAATCGCCGCGACGGAGATCGCGATGTAGTTTTCCTCCTTGTCGTTCACGCCCTTCACGACCGGGCTGTTCTGGTAGTCGAGCCCGTCCTTCCACGCGCCGTCCTTCCACGTCGACCATGTGACCTTCCCCTTGTCGCCGACTTCGCCGCGCGCCGCCATCAACTGCGCCGTTGTGTTCATCTGGCCTTTCACGCCCAGGACGAGCGCGACCTTCTTGCCATCGAACGCGTACGTCGGCGTCTGGCCCATCCACGAGCTGACGACCGGCGCGTACTTGTCGGGCGCGTAGCCCGAGGCCGACCACCAGCGCCAGTCCTTGCCGTCGAAATCGATGTTGTACGACGTGCCGTGGATGTCGAGGACGCGGCGGCCGGCCTGGTCGAAGGCGCGGCAGAAGCCCCAGACGTTGCCGTCCTTCTCCGGCAGGCGCCAGAGGTCGACCTCGGCCAGCGCGAGCGTGCCGTCGCCGATCGGACGCGCGATGGCGTCGAGCGCCGCGCTCCAGCCGTTCCACGTCCACGTCTCCCACGCGCGCTTCTTCGGCACGTAGCGGCCGACGCAGCGACCGAGCGTCTGCGAAGAGTAGACGAACATGTAGTTGTTGTCGCGGTCGACGACGGCCTCGACCGGGAACGGATCGGTGCCCGTTGGCTCATCGCCGGCGATGGGATGACCGCCGTTGACGAAGCGCCACGGCGGGGTCGCGGGATCCTGGACAAGCGGGAGGATCAGCGCGGCAAGAACGGCAAGGCGCATGGTTGGCTATGCAACACGCGCCGAAGGTCGATCGTATGGCGCGCAGCGTTCGCGTCGGCGGCACGAACCCGGGAACCCGGGGGTTGGGGCAGGCGTCAAATCCCGCATGAAAACGCTCTTCCTCGCCGCCGCTTTCGTCGCCATCGCGCAGGACGACGACAAGATCATCGCCGAGCTCGTCGCGAAGCTCCCGGACGCAAAGGCCTCCACCCAGCTCGTCACGATGGGCGACAAGGCGGTGCCCGCCCTCCTCAAGGCCTTCGTCAAAGAGTCGCCGTGGGAGGAGCGCAAGATCTCCATCGAGTCGGCCCTCTGGAAAATCCGCGGCTTCCGCGTCTCGCGGGCCTGGACGCCCATGCTCGTCGCCGACCAGCAGGCCGAGACGACCTTCGTCGTCCGCACGAAGGAGGAGGCCGCGAAGTCGCTCCTCGACGTCGCGAAGGCGTTCCCGGGCATCGACTGGGACAAGGAGACGGTCGTCCTGATCTACCCCACGCAGAAGAACCAGCAGCTCACGGTCCACTCGGTCACCGAGGACGCGAAGGCGAAGACGATGACCATCAAGTACGACGCCGTGAATCGCGCGGGCTGCGGAAACTCGATGCGGTGCGAGAGCGCCGTGGCGATCGCGGTGAAGAAGTCCGACTTCAAGATCGTCTACGAGTCCAAGATCGCGCAGGAGTGATGGCGGCGTTCAGCGCCCGGCCAGAAGCCGGTCGAGGCGCGCCGCGGCGCCCAGGCTCTTCTCGCTGATCTGGCCGATCGTCGTCTGGCGCGCGCCCTGCGCGTCGGGGGGATGAAGCACCACGAGGCTGCGCTGGTCCGAGGCCATCCCGATGGCGGGGACGATGGCGAGGCAGCCGGCGTGGATCTCTTCCGAGGTTTTCGAGCCGAAGAGGTAGTGGATGCGCGTCAGGCGGGCGCCGTCCCGTTCGAGACGGAACTCGGTGCTGCTCGCGGCGGTGGTCACGCATCCGACGGCAAAGAAGCCGAAGAGAACCGCCACGACGAACGCCGTCACCGCTCCGCCCCACGACTTTTCGCGTGCCATCACCCAGGTGCCGTAGAGACATCCAAGCGTCACCAGGAGGCAGACGAGGGAGAGAATCGGCATCATGATCCATCGGATCCAGAAGGCCGGGATGACGGCGATGTGCACGGCGTCGGCGCTCTCCGACGTCACGCGGCCGGCGATTAGTCCGAGACCGTCGGCGGAGGGCGCGGGCAGGGTCTGGCGGAACGCCCACGGCCCCGGCTTCTCCCGGACGAGATGGGGCGCGGTGTCGAGATGCCCCGCCGGCTCCGGGCAGGCGGCTACCTCCAGGCCGTCGCGGGTCGTGACGGCATAGGGCTTTCCACCGGCGGGACACGTGGCTCCCGGCGGGAGGGTGCCATCGGCCAGTGCCGCGATGTTCGTCAGGCACTTGGCGCGCCTGGCCTTCTGGTAGTTCAGCAGCGTCGGGATGGCGATGGCAGCGAGGACGGCGATGACGATGAGGACGACGGCGAGATCGTTGTTGTGGCCGAAGCCGCGGCGTCCTTCCCACATGGCTGACCAGAATACCCCGACGAGTGCCGTGTGCCCAGCGCGGCAATCGCCTCCCCTCAGACTCAGGCGTTCACGGCTATCGGCCGTTCGGACGGTGGGGCGGCGGCGAGAATCGCCCCGTTCCACGAGCCGAACGCCCGACGCGCGGCCTGGCCGAGCGCACTGCCCTGCTGCCGGCGGAGGGCGCCCGCGGCCCTGAGGCTCCGGATCGCGCCCACGATGGCCTCGTGCGTCCAGCAGGCCCGGACACGGACACGCGATGCGTCAAGCCCCGCCGCTTCCAACGCGCGATCCCACGACCCGTAGAACTTCCGCGCGGCGAGAATCAGCTGCGGGTGATCACCGCGGACCCTCGTGGAATTGAGCGGGGCTCCCCGTGCGGCGCGCTCGGCGATCACCTGGAGGACCCTCTCGCCGCTCCAGAGGCGCCCCTGCCGCCCCCAGGTCTCCTCGAGCGAGCGCACCTGGCTCTGCCGCGTCTCCTCGCACTCGGCACGTTCGATGCCGAACGTGTTCTTGTAGTCGTCGATGGGATGTTCCGGCGCAAAGCCGTGAGCCGAGACCAGGTGGGTGTTGCTGATCGAGCGGAAGCGCCTTCCGCAGAGGCGGCAGAGAATGGAGTCCAGCGTGTCGCTGCCCTGCGCGTCGAGCATGATCGCCTCCCACGGGATAATTACTTAACTACATTAAGTTATACACCCGGACGGCCGGACGGGGAGGGAAAACCGTGAAAGAGGCGGCTACCGGAGCCGGTCCCGCAGTTCGCGCAGCAGCCGCTCCTCGAGATCGAGCTGCTCCAGCCGGCGGCGATCGTCCTCTGTCTGCTCGCGCGCCTCGACCAGCCGCCGGGTCCGTTCCTGCTCGCGCCGGGCCCGCGCTTCCTCCGCGTCGTCACGCTGCAGCCCCGGCTCGATCCGGTCGGCCTCCGCCTGCGCGACGACCGTCTCGTTCGTGGCGCGCATCCGCGAGTCCCACGCGCGCCGCGCCGCCCGCAGCCATCGCTCCACCGGCGGAACCTCCGGACGGATCAGCCAGCGTCCGTCCCGCTGCGCGAGCTGGAACGTCGCGAAGCTGCGCTGCACCATCCCGCCGCCCTCGTCGATCTCGAGCCCGACGGTGACCGTGGCCACTCCGTCGGCCTCTTCGTGGCGCTCGTACCGGTACGCAGGATGGAACGGCCGCCTCGGATGCCCGGCAAGGCCGGGATGGGGATCGCGGGGCCCCTCGAACCAGCGGCCCGTTTCGAGCTCCGCACGATCGACCGCCCCTGGCTCGCAGTGACCCGCCAGCGTCATCCAGTCGCGGGCGCGAAGCAGCCTCGCGATGTCGTCCACCGCGCTCCGGGGATCGTCGAAGCCTGGCACTCGTGCATCATATCAGCCGCTATGATCACGCCCATGATCCACCGGGGCGAGCGAGGCCATTTCGGCGGCCGCCCCAATCTGGAGCTGATGATCGTCGTCGCGATCATCGGCATCATCGCGGCGCTCGCGATCCCGGCCTATCTGAACTACTACCTCAAGCGGCACGGCCGCTGCCTCGACGTGCTCCTGACGGCCGGTGAGGGCACGCTTCCCGCCGACAGCAAGTGCCCCGTGACGGACCAGCCCTACCAGGTCGAGAAGAAGCCCGAGGGTGATCACCTCTCCTGTCCCGGGAACCACTTGGCGACCCGCCCGGTCGTCGTGCGCACCGCCGGTTCGTACGAAGTCCGGCAGACCCTGCCCGCGTACGAAGGCCTGTCGATCGACGACTGGCACCGCTATGCGGAATTCGCGGAGAATCCAGACGGCGCCGTGATCGAAATCCGTCCGCGCGCCTGGTACCGATGGGGCGTCGGGCCGGTTCTCATCCTTGTCGCTCTCCTCACTGGCCTCGGGGCGATCGCCCAGCTCTTCGAAGCGAAGGCCGAGAAGAACCGCGGCCAGATGGGATGCATGATGGCCGTCATGGCCATCCCCCTCCTCCTGCTCGTCGCCATGCTGTACTCGATGTTCTGCGTCGAACGGATCGAGCTTTCGCGGTCGAAGCACGCGGTGGCGCAGCGCTCGCTTGTCTTCGGCCGCGAGCTCTTCGCGCCGGCGACCTTCGAGGACGTCCGGGCGATCATCGTCGTCACGGACAAGAAGTGCGACGTTGAGGTCGTCTCCGGTGCCGGCGAAAAACGGACGCGCACGGCCCTTTTCAAAGTCACGAAGGACAAGCTGGGCATCCTCGGACCGCTCAACGCCGCGATCGGGCGGTAAGGAGCTGTGGCGATATCCAGGAAGGGGAAGGCTGCCTTACTTCGTTCTTTCGTTTGCTTCGCCTGGGCGCCCTTTCGTGTTTTTCCTTCCGACGTCCTTCTTCCGTCTTCGCACGTGCAAAGTGGCCTTCGTCGCCTACTTTTTCTCCACGAGTTCGAAGTCGAGTCCGTCCAGCGACGCCTTCACGACGACGCCCCCCGAAACCCACAGCGTGCTCTCACGCTTGTCCCGCTTCATCGTCCACTTGTCGCACTCGACGGACTTCCCGGCCACGTCGGTCTTCTCCTTGCCCGCGCACGTCAGCGAACAGTCCTTTCTCATCTTCAAGTCGGGCACGTCGAACAGGTCGAACGCGACCGTCGCGTCCTTCTTCGCTTCGAGCAGGCAGACGACCCGGAAGAGCGCGAAGTGCGTGATCGCCTTCCCGCCGAGCTCCACTTCCTTCTCACTGGTCTCGGCACCGGCGGTCATCTTCGCCGCCGCCTTGCCATCCTTTACGGCAACCGTGATGGCGAACGCCTGCTCTCCTTCGATCATCTTGCCTTCGACCGATGTCGGGTTGAGGAAGGCGTCGAGCTTGCAGCCCTGCTTGAACGCCATCGCGAGTTTCCGGCCCCCGATCTCGGCTTCGAGAGCATCGTCCAGCGTCGCGCCATCCTTGTCGACGGTGGTCTTCAGGACGAGCGTGCCGCTCGACCCCTTCTCCCCCGATACTTTGTAGGTCCTGTCGCCGACGCCCTTGAGCGCCGTCTTGATCTTCTCGGCGTCCTGGGCCAGCCCGGACGCCACGATCAGAATCGCCAGCAGCCGCATCGTTCCTCCTGTCGGTTTTCTTGAGCGAACAGTCTACCCTGTGCGGTCTGGGCGGCTTCTAATACAACGATGAGAACTCTCGCCCTGCTGCTCCTCCTGCTCGCGCAGGACAAGACCGCCAAGCTCGCCGTCACGAGCCTCTCCGACACGCCGCCGTCGTCGTTCCCGGGCGACGCGCTGATCGCCTTCACCGTGACGAACGCCAGCACCGCGCCGGGCCGCGAGGCGACCGCGAAGCTGACGCTCGGCACCCGCATCGTGCGAGTCCGCCTCGGCGACGTCGACCCCGGCGCCGAGGACGTCTTCGAAGTGAAGATCCCGAACTGCCCCGAGTACAAGGGCGTGAAGATCGAGCCGATCTGGCTCATCGAGGTCGGCAACGTCCCGCTCGGCGACTTCAAGGACGAGGAGAGCGTCGACATCGCCCAGGTCCGGCTCATCCGGTTCTCGGACGATTCGCTTCGCATCACGGGCCGCGCTCGCAATGGGTTCAAGACGCCGGTCAAGGGCGTCAAGGCGAAGCTCCGCTTCTCCGACTCGGCGGCGCTCGTCGAGATCGCGGCGATCCCCGCCGGCGAGACGCGCGACTTCGAGTTCTGGATGGAAAAGTGTCCGGAGGGGTTCGCCTACAACTACGGCGTCAACTACGAATCGGTCACCGAGTTGAAGGAGACGCCGGCCTCCCCCGCGCCGGAGGTCCGGCGCACGGCCCACAAGGACGGGCCGGCGCCCGCCGACACGACGAAGAAGCCCGACGACAAGAAACCCGATGAAAAGAAGCCGGAGAAGAAGGACGAGAAGAAGACCGACGCGGTGACCGTCGAAGTCCGCGGCCTCACGTGGGTCGAGGGCTACACGATGATCAACAAGAAGTACAGCGGCTGGGTGAGCTTCCTGCGGATCGCGATCCGCGACAGCGACGGAAAGCCGGTCCAGCCGACGGGAAAATTCACCGCCTCCTGCTTCGAGGCCAAGGAGGCCCGCGGCACCGTCACGCGCTTCGTGAAGAGGGAGTCCTACGGCTCCGACGCCTCCAAGATCGAACCGAAGAACGCCGCCCCCGAAATCACGGCGTTCGACAAGACCGGCAACGAGGTCTGGATCGGCATCATCCGCACCGACCGCACCCTCGACGGGCTGCGGCTCGACGTCAAGCTCGAGCTCGACAAGCTCGGCACATGGGAGTGGAAGGGGCTCGAGGACAAGTACGCGGCGAAGGCGAAGCCGGCGGACAAAAAATAGGCGTGAGCGTGGGAGAGAGCACGGAGATTCACCGCGCCTGGAGCATCGTCCCGCACTTCGGACACTTCAGCCGGCCGGACTCATCGACCTTGACCGCGAAACTCTCATCGCAGACCTTGCAGGTGTGGATCGCTTCCATCATGTAGGTCTCGCCCGTGGGCGCGGAGGCGGGCTGCTCAATGACCGAGAACTGCTTCTCGTCCTGGATCCGGATCTTCGCGCCGCACATGTCGCACTTGATCTTCCGCCCGAGAGCGGCGTCGGAGTACGAGCGCGTGTGAGAGCAGATCGGGCATCGGAACGCAATTGGCATGGCCGTGATCTTAGAACGCCCTCGGCGATTTTCGGCCTCTGGAACTGAAAACGGAAGACCGACACTTTGCAGGGGAAGAGCCGTTGCCGCCCCCCGCGGCGCGTAGTCTAGGCATGAGACATCTCCTCGCGGCCCTCCTCCTCCTGGCCGGGCAGGAGAAGAAGGCGGACCATCCGCTCGAGATCCGTCCGCTTGAGAAGGGCTGGGACGTCGACGTCGAGACCGTCCGGCAGGTCCTGCTCGCGGCGGCGGGCGAACTCTGGAAGCACTTCCCCGACCGCGAGCTCAAGCCGATCATCGTCGAGCCGACGGGCGGACCGGTCACGCTCTTCGCCCGCGGGCCGAAGGGCGAGTACCAGATCAAGCTGGCGACCGGCGGCACGGCCTGGGCCCAGTACACCTACCAATTCGCCCACGAGCTCTGCCACGTCCTCTGCAACTACGACGACGACCCGAGCCGCTGCAAGTGGTTTGAGGAGACGCTCTGCGAGCTGGCGTCGCTTTTCGTCCTGCGGCGTTCGGCGGAGACGTGGAAGGAGAAGCCGCCCTACGCGAACTGGAAGAACTACGCGGGATCGCTCTCGGGCTACGCCGATGCACGCATCAAGGAGGCGCCGCTGCCGACCGGCAAGACGCTCGCCGAGTGGTACAAGGAGAACGCCGACGCGCTCGCGAAGAACGCCGTCGATCGCGGGAAGAACACCATCGCCGCCGTGCAGCTCCTGGCGCTATTCGAGAAAACTCCCGCGCACTGGGAGGCGGTGACGTGGCTGAACACCGAGAAGATGACGGAAGCGCACACGTTCACGGAGTACCTGCGCGCGTGGCGCAGCAACTCGCCGGAGAAGCACCGCGCCTTCATCAATGACATCGCGAAGGCTTTCGGGGTGGAGTTGAAGTAGACTCCCCGCATGCGCCGCTTCCTGCCGCTGATGCTCCTCGCGGGCTGCGCCACCGCATCCCCGCTTGTCGTCCGCGTCGATGGCATGCAGCGCGGCCCGGGCGGCAAGACCTGATTCGCCTGACCGGAATCGGTTCAGAAGGCCCTGGCAGGGCTTCCCGGCGTCCTGAAGGTCGAAATGGACCTCGAGCACGACCTGTTCCGCGTCCACGGGGCCACAACGCGCGACGAAATCCACGCCGCCGTCCGCCGCCTTCACTATGAGCCGCGCGACGGCGACGCGTCGGCCTTCCGTCTCAGCAGCGACGCCGTCCCCGCCGGCGAGCCTCCCCCGTTTGTTCGCGAGGCCCTGGCGCGCGCGAGCCGCGAGAAAAAGCCGTTCGTCCTGGTCGACTGCATCGGGGACCGCTGAGTCGCCTGCACCGAAATGTCCGTGAAGACATTCTCCGACCCGGAAGTGCGCAAACTCCTGGACCAGCACTTCGTCTTCGTCGAGCTCAACGTCGACGAGAAACGAGACGCCGCGAAGTGGTTTGACGGCGACGCGATCCCGGACACGTGAATCCTCGCGCCCGACGGGCGCATCGTCGACCGGGTGGTCGGCTTCGAGGGGCCGCGCGCGTTCGAAGCGCGGATCCGGCGGCTGCTCGCCAAGTAGAGCGAGTGGCGCGCAAGCGGAGTCTTCTTCGCGGGGGTTGCGGTACTCTAGCGCCGCACCGCCGCCAAGGGCCGCTTCCTCGTCTCGCGCTCCGCCATGGCCTGGTTGAGCGCATCGAGTTCGAGCCATACCGTCGCCTTGCGCTCCGACGGGGGCGCCCCAGGCGTGATTCCCGCGGTCGCAAGGCAGGCCCGGCAGAAGTGTCGACCGTTCATCCGCGTCGCCAAGCCGCGCCGCAGATCGGCCGGTTCAACCCGCCGTCCGCAGGTCTCACAGTACGCGAAGTACCCGATCCCCATTGCCTCCCTGTACTCCATCGGGGAGAGACCGTGTAGAGAATTGGATCATTCGAGGCGTGATTTCAGCTTCTTGATCGCCTCGGCGATGGGCAGTTGTCCCGCGGCCTTGAGCAGCCCATCGAGCTTCGCCCGGATCGCCGCGAGCGCGTCCGCCTGCTCCTTGCGGCACGTCTCGCACGTCGTGCAGACGAACGCCGCCTTCAGCGGCTTGCACTTCGAACACGCGGCGACCTTCAACATCTCCTCGCGGATCTTGCGCAGCTCGCGCGCGACCTTCAGCTCGGCGTCGAGCGCCTTCGTCCTCTTGTCGAGCTCCGCGCCGAGATCGCTCCCCTTCAGCTCGCCGCCCAACTCCTTCAGCCGCGCCTCCGCGACGGCGGGATGCGTCGCCATCGCCATCCGCGCACTCTTCTCCTTCGCCTCGGCGTACGCCTTCACGACGTCGTAAAGCCGCGCGGCCTCGTCCTTGCTCTCGCCGGCGGCGATTTTCTTCTCGAGCGCGCGCGCCGCGGCGCCCAGTCCGGTCTTCGACTGGACCTGCTTCGCCAGCGCCGCCAGCTCCGTGAACGGCGGCGCCCCGGTCTCCAGTCCGACGGGCGCAGTCTCCTTCAGCAGCTTCTCCACGCGCTCGCCGACCTCGGCGTCTGTCATCGGCCCGCGATGGGCGATGCGGCCCTTCGGATCGAGGATCAGGAGGTAGGCGAGGTACTTTCCGCCGTCCTTCTTCTCCCGCGCGAACCGCTCCTCGTTGATCTTCGTGCCGTCCACGTCGGGATGGGTGACACGCGCGACGGCGCTGAAGCCGGCCTGCGTGTCGGCGAACCCCGCCGTCTTGAGGCGCGGGAAGATCTTCTCGGCGACGGCGTCGTTCCACGCCCACGGATTGCCGAAGAGGATGTGCAGCGGCTTGTCCTTGTTCTTCTCCGCCAGACCGGCGAAGAAGTCCCACTCGGCGACTCACCCGAGTCAACCCGCCCACGTGCGCCAGATGACGACCTTGCCCTTGAGATCGACGGGCTGGACCGGCGTGCCGTAGAGCGCCGCGCCGATTTCGAGCTTGTCGAGGTCGCTGCCGGCCACGACCGGCGGCATCTCCTGGAGGGCGAGGGCGAGCAGGAAGGTAAGCATGACTACAGAACACGCGTGGGAGACGCCGAGGTTCGCTCTCACTTGATCGCAAGACCGTCGATCCAGATCCTCAACGGCGGCGCGCCCCACGAGTCAAAGCCGATCGTCAGCCAGTTCACGGTCTTCACCTCGCCCTCGCGCTTCCACATCTTGTCCCCGGCCAGCGGCACGACGAAGTACGCCCATCCTTCGCGCGCCTCGATGTAGGGCAGGTTGCTCATGAAGTCGCCCTGCGGCGTGATGACGCATTTCTTCTGATCCGACTCGTAGAGCGTCACGATCGGGTTGGCGTCCTGCCACGCCGGCACGTTTTCGTTCACCGCCTTCACCCAGAAGACGACGTGACTCTTGCCCTCCAGCGGCCACGCGGCGCTCTTCGCCTTCGGATAGAGCAGGCTCACCCGCCCGCCGCTGTACGGATCGGCCAGCGCGAAGAGCGACGACGATCCCGAGATGCGGACCTCCTTATCGTCGCTGAACGCGCATTTCGAGCCCGCATCGACCCAGCTCCACTCCGTCGCGCTCCCCTCCGTCCCGATCTCCTTCACCTCCTCGACCACGTAGAAATCGCGCCACCCGAGATCACTCAAGCCGCCGTTCGTCACCGTCACGCCGATGCGGTAGAACCCCGGCGCCTTGAACGCATGTTCGACCTTCGCTTTCGTCGACGTCGTCCCGTCGCCGAGATCCCAGCGGACCTCCTGCGCCTGGCTCTTCGACGAATCGAGCACGACCTTCTCGCCGACCTTCGCGAACGACGGGCCCTCCACGACACACCCCGGCCTCGGCCCCGTCCCTGCGCGCTTCGTGAGGTTCGTGACGCCGCCGTCCTCCTTGATCTCCTCCTTGTTGCCGGCGAACTCGTTCGCCGCGATATCGATCCAGTCGGCGTGCTGCGCGTAGATGCCCCAGCGGTTGTTCTCGATCTTGTTCTGCTCGATGATCCAGTGGAACGCCTTCCACTTGGCGCCCTTCGAATCGATGTCGCCGATGACCGCGATGCCCGCGCCGTTGTTGTGGTGGAGATGGTTGCCGCGGACGATCGTGTGGCTCGACGGTCCGAACATGAAGACGATGCCGGCGTGGCCCTCTTTCGGGAGGTGCGGCGAGTTGTGGAACCCCTTCGGATCGCCGTTGTACGCCGCCTCGTTCTCGATGAGGACCGTGCGGTCGCTCGCGCCGAGCCAGAATCCGTAGCTCGAGTGGTTCGCCTTGTTGCGCACGTACGTGTTCCCCGGCGACCACGCCTCGAACGCGTTGTTGTTCGCGTACGAGCAGTCGTTGCCCTCGAACCAGTTCCGCGTGCAGACCCAGCCGTTGAGCACGCGGACGAAGATCCCGTCGCCGCCGTGCGTGCAGTCGTTGTCGAGCAGCTTGTTGTCGTTCGACCCGCTCTCGATGAGGACGCTGGTCGAATCGCGCGCGTGGACCTCGCCCGGGTCGATCCGGAGCCCGTAGCTAAGGTTGTTCTTCCGGATGGTGTTGCGGCACGACTCCCACATCTTGAGGCAGGTGTTCGACGTGCGGGAGAAGTCGTTCTCCTCGACGGTGCAGTCGTCGCCCTTCACCATCACGAAGGCGTCCCAGACGCGGTTTGCCGTGTTCTTGCGGATCGTCGACTTCTTCACGCGCTCCAGCACGATGCCGCCGCGCCGGCCGTTCTCGCCCCAGGCGAACTTCGGATCGTGGAAGTTGTCCGAGACGTTGCAGCCCTCGACGGTGGCCTCGCTGCAGTCGGTGAGCTTCAGCCCCGTCTCCCAGCCCTTCGCGTTCACGTTCTTGATCGTGATCTTCGTGACGCCCTTCGCTTCGATCGCGACGCCCTTGAACGTCTTCGGATCGCCCTCCTTCGCGCCGATCAGCCACGCGCCCTTGCCGTCGAGCGTGACGTTCGACGCCTTGATGACGATTCGGCCGTAGGTTTTTGCGGGGTCGAGCGTCGTGTCGGTGGTGATCTCCAGATCGTCCTTCGGCGTGACGAAGAGCAGCGCGAAGAGAGCGAGTCTCATTTGATCGGCCGCACATTGAATTGAAGCTGCGCAAACCCGTCGATCTCGAAGTGCTCGATCCGGATCGCGTGCTTCCCCTTCGCCAGCTTCGCCGTCGCCTTGTCTTCATGCGGCGGGTGCCACGTCCAGTTGTCGATCACGAGCTTCTCGTCGAGCCAGACCCGAACGCCGTCGTCGCTGACCGTCGAGACCTCGAACGTCCCCGCCGGCAGCTCCATCGACGTCGTCGCCACGGTCGCGAAGTGATCGGCCGGCACCTTGTCGCTCGGCTTCCCGCCGCCCCACGGAAAGTCGATCTTGTCGAGCGTCATCGAATCGAGCGGCTTCGACGCCATGACCGCCTCCCAGTCCTTCGGCGGCTTCTGCGCGCCCGCCGGCTCCCAGCCGTGGAACGTCACCTCCCATTTCGCAAACAGGAGCACACCCGTCGCCTTGAGCGACTCCTTCGCGGTCTTGACCGTGAATGAGAACTCATGCACCCGGGCATCAGGCGAGGTGATCTTCAGTGTCGCGGGCAGCTTGCCGGTGGTCGGCGACACGGTCGCGCCGACGATGTCGCCGATGGTGAACTCGCCGTCCGGCCCGAGCAGGAACATCTCGGCAGACCCCCATGCCGCGACTTCGTTCGGGAAGAGCCGGGGCGTCGTGAAGTCGTAGGGCCCCCAATCGTCCACGAAGATGTACTTCCAGCCGCGCAGGGCCGTCTTCGGCAGGAACGCGTCCTGCGTGCCGCGCGTCTTCGGCGGCGTGAACGCGAAGGGCTTCGCCTCCGTGGTCACCTCGGTGGTGTTCTCGAGGACCTGCGGCTTCTTCACGTCGGTGAACGTGTTGCGCGTGATGACGTACCCGCGCGACTTCGTCTCCTGATTCTGGCCGTAGATTCCATCGTCGAGCTCCTTGTTGTGGTTCGCCCATGCGTGCACGCCGATCCCGCACCGGTCGAAGGTGTTCGACTCGATGCGGTTGTCGTGGCCGTGCTCGATCGAGACGCCGTTGTTGCAGCCGCCGATGTGGTTGCCGACGATCGTCGTGTTGTAGCTGTAGCCGGCCCAGACCCCGTGATCGCATTCGTCGAGGATGTTCTCGACGAAGACGTTGCCGTCGCTGAAGGTGCACTCGATCCCGTTCGCCGCCGCGTGAGAAAAGTCGTTCCGGTAGAGGATGTTCCGGTTGCAGCCGCCCTTCCCTGTCTTCTTCAGCGTCTCGTTCCCCGCGTAAAGGAAGAAGCCGTCGCCGCCGTGCGTCGCCGAGTTGTAGGCGAAGACGTTGTCGCTGCACTGCTCGAAGACGAAGATCCCCGCCGAGTCCTGGCCGCGGTGGTAGACCTTGTGGCTGAATCCGCGCATGCACCAGTCGAACTTGTTGTTCGAGATGTCGTTCTTCGACGACCGCCACATCGCCAGGCCCCAACCGCTCATGAAGCTCATGTCGCAGTCGATGACGGCTGACTCCGTCACGCGGTCCAGGCAGAGTCCGTTCTGCCCGTTGCGCGCCCTGCATCGCTGCACCGTCACATTCTTCGAGTTCTCGACGTAGATCCCGGCGCCGTAGTGGCGCATCCACTCGTGGTCGTCGTTCTCGTGGCCGTAGAGCCAGTCGGCGCCGACCTCGCCGCGCGGCGTCGACTTCAGGTGCTGCCGGAAGTTGCGCGAGACGTCGCAGTCGATCAGCTTCAGCCCGTCGCAGTTCGTGAAGTGCATTCCCACCTTGTACGCGCGCACCGAGAGCCCCTTGATGGTGAGGTTCTTGCAGTTTTCCGCGACGAGGCCAAACCCGGTGTACCCGTCGGCCGGCTTGTCGTCGACACCGACGAGCGTCGCGCCGGTGCAGTCGAGCGTGATGTTGTCGCCCTTGATGCGGATCATCCCCCGCCGATTCCCCTTCAGCTCCGTGCTCTTGGTGATGACGAGGTCGTTTGAGTCCTGGGGCACGACGAACAACAGCAGCAGCAGACAGCGCATCAAGCCTCCAGCTTCTTCAGGCTCTCCCGGGCCCCTTCGGATGAACGACAGAGCGAAATCGCCACCTCGCGTCCCGTGGCAGCGCGATAGTCCTTTGCCAGGGTCGTCTTGAACCTTGCCACCTGCGCCTCGCGCACCAGGCAGACGACCGCCCCGCCGAAGCCGGCGCCGGTCATCTTGGCCCCGATCACACCCTGCGACTTTGCCGACGCGACAAGCGCATCGAGCTCGGGGCAGGAGACTTCATACCGGTCGCGCAGCGAGTCATGCGACGTGAACATCATCCGGCCGAACGCCGCGAGATCGCCGACCTCGAGGAACGCGCTCGCCGCGCGGACGCGCTCGTTCTCGAGGACGACGTGGTCGATGCGCGACGACAACGTCGCCGGCAGCAGGCGATGGACGTCGAGCAGGTCGGCCGACGTGAGGTCGCCGAGGCACGAGAGGTCCCGCCGCTCGCGGCGGATCAACTCCAGCGCTTCGCGGCACTCCGCGACGCGCTTGTTGTAGCCCGACTCCGCGAGCGAGTGCTTCACGCCCGTGTTGCAGACGGCGACGAAGATGCCCTTCTCCGCGAAGGGGACCGGACGCATCTCGAGCGTCCGGCAGTCGAGGAAGAGCGCATGGCCCTTCACACTGACCGCGCTCGCCGCCTGGTCCATGATCCCGCATTGCACGCCGACATAGCGCTGCTCGGCGTGCTGCGCCGCAAGGATGAGGTCGAGGTCCTTCACGTCGAGATCGAAGAGCTCTGCCAGCGCGTACGCGGTGGCGACGGAGAGGGCCGCCGACGAGGCGAGCCCGGCGCCGATCGGCAGGTCGCCGTCGACGAGCAGGTTGAATCCTGACGGGAAGTCGCCGCGCGGCCACAGCTCGGCGACCACGCCGAGGATGTAGTTGAGCCACGTCTCCGACGACTTCGGCGGAACGCGATCCGCAGGGAGTTCTGCCGATCCATTCACCGCCGGCGCCTCGATCCGGATCCGCCTGTCGCGACGGCGCGACGCGTGCGCGTCGAGGTGGCGGTCGATCGCGAGCGGCAGAACGAGCCCGCCCGTGTAGTCGGTGTGCTCGCCGAGCAGGTTCACCCGCCCTGGCGCACGGACACGCACGTCAGGCTCGGTCCCAAAGGTCTCGCGAAACTCCATGTCCTCCGGTCCCTCTCTCTCCCTCTTTCCCTATCTCTTCTCCCCCGTTGCCACCTTGGGCAACGGGGGAGTAGCGCGTCGCAGGAACAGAATCGCGAAGCACGTATCCTTCACGTTCCCGCCGTAGCTCGACCCCTCCTCCCACCGCCCGTCCGACTGCTGCTGGTCGAGGATGAAGGTCGCGCCCTCCTTGTACCAGTCGAGCTTGCCGAACGTGTCGAGGTCGCTGAGGATGCCCGCGCGTTCGATGGCGTACAGATAGTAGTAGAGCCAAATGAACCCCTCCTTGGTGCCGGGGTTCTTCTTCACGTCCCAGTTCTTGATCAGCCAGGCGAAGCCTTCGGCGATGTTCCGGTCCGCCCTCCAGTTCTGCTTCGTGTAGTGCTTGATGATGATGAGGCTCGCGACGGCGCCGACGGTCATCGACCCGTAGCTCGCGCCGGCGTCCTTCTCGCCATAGCACCAGCCGCCGTCCTTGCCCTGCGACTTCGCGAACCAGTCCTCGACCTGCTTGAGCGTGTCGGCGGGGGGCATCACGTTCGCCTCGATGCACGCGCGAAGCCCGAGCACCGCGTACTGCGTGTTGGAGTTGTCGCCCGTCTCCAGCGCCGCGAGCGCCTTCGGCCGCCGCTTCACCTGGATCACCGGGCCCTTCTTCTTCGGCTTCGGCTTGGGCTTCGGCGGCGCCGCCGTCCCGCCCGTCGCCACGTCGTCGCTCTCGCCGTGGCCCGTCGTCGGCATGTCCTTGTCGATTGGCACTTCCTTGCCGTAGAGCCACTGGCCGTTCTTGCACTGGTTGTCGACGAGGAACTGGCCGATCTGCTTGAGCCGCCACTGGTACTTCACGGGATCGACTTCGCTCAAGTACATCGCCTGGAGGCTGACGCAGTAGGTCCGCTCCAGCGGCGCCTCGAGCACGAACTTCAAGAGCTCCTGGTAGACCTTGTTCTTCGGATCGACGCCCGCGTGATGGAGCGTGTAGAGGACGAGATCGTGGTGCCGACAGTCGCCCCACTCGTGGTACTTCCAGACCTCGTACTTCTGCTTCAGCAGCCATTCGGCGCCGGCGTCGATAGCCTTGTCGACCCGCTTGGGATCGACGCCATGATCGCGGTTGGGATCCTGGTATACGATGCACACGACCAGCACGAGGAGATGCTTCATGACTTCAACTACGCAACGGAGATGCCACGGGCAGCCCTCGTAACCCCTTGCGCCGCAAGCCCGTAGCATATGGGCCCACGGTAAACGTTATAACAAGATAACACTCATGGCGAGAACTGTTACTTATTAATAACGATCTTGTACCGCGCGATGAGCTGCGCCAGGCGGGTACGGTGAACGCCCGTCGCCTTCGCCGCCTTCGTGACGCTGCCGCTCGCCCGCTTCAGCGCCTCGACCACGAACGCCTTTTCGACCTCTTCTCGGGCGGCCGCCTTCGCGCGACGCAGTTCGGCCGACGTGCGGGGTGCGTCGACGGTCGGCGACGCCGCGCCGCGGAGTTCTTCGGGCAGTTCGCGCGCGGTCGCGACGGGGCCTTCCGCCATCAGCACCGCGTGGCGCACGACGTTGCTGAGCTCGCGCACGTTGCCGGCGTAGTCGTGCCGCAGGAGCCGCTCCATCGCCGCGCGGTCGAAGCCGATCACCGTCTTCTTCAGCGCCCCGGCGTGAAGCACGAGGAAATGGCGGATCAGGACGGGCAGGTCCTCGCGGCGGTCCCGCAGCGGCGGCAGCCGGACCGCGATGACGTTCAGCCGGTAGTAAAGATCCTCGCGGAATCTCCCGGCCGCAACGAGCTTCGCCAGGTCCTGGTTCGTCGCCGCGACAACGCGCGTGTCGACCTGCTTCGACCCTGACGCGCCGACCGGCTGGATCTCGCCCTGGAGCGCGCGCAGCAGCTTCGCCTGGAGCGGCGCGCTCATCTCGCCGAGCTCGTCGAGGAAAAGCGTGCCGCCGTCGGCCGACTCGAAGAGGCCCCGCTTCGCCGCGATCGCGCCGGTGAACGCGCCCCTCGTGTGGCCGAAGAGCTCGCTCTCGAGCAGCGTCTCGGGCATCGCCGCGCAGTTGATCGCGACGAACGGCTTCCGGCGCCGCGTCGACAGCTCGTGCAGCGCGCGCGCGAAGAGCTCCTTGCCGGTCCCGCTCTCGCCCAGCAGCAGCACTGTCGCGTCCGTCGGCGCGACGCGCTCGATCATGTCGACGGCGCGGCGGAACGGCGGCGCGTGGCCGACGATGGCCCGCAGCGGCGCCGGCGGGAGCGACGCCTTCGCCTCCTCGACGATCATCGCCCGCTTCACGGCTTCCGACGCGCGCCGCGCGAACGCGGCCGCCTCCTCCTCGACCTCCGCCGTGAACGGCCCTGCGAGCGACGACTTCTCCAGCCACACCGCTCCGAGAACCTCGCCCTCGACCTTCAGCGGCAGCGCGAGCAGCGGCGTCACGTCCTTCGATCCCTCCCGCTTCGCCCGGCCGGTCCGCAGCACCTCGTCGAGCAGCGCGCGCGTCGTCCGGAAGCTCGTGTCGGAGAGCGCGTCGGGCCGGATGTTCCGCGCGGCGCGAATCTCGCCGCTCCGCATCGCGATGAAGCCGCGGTCCGCACCGGTGATCGCCACGAGCGTCGCCAGCGTCTGCTCCAGGAGCCGCGCGAGGTCGATCTCCCGCAGCGACGCCTCCTCCTCAAGGCGGCGCACGAGCCGCTCGGCCGCCGCCCCGTCCGCCTTGCCCTTGAGCTTCGTGGCAAGCTTGCGCGCGAGGTCGAGCGGGTCCATCCGGGCGCTGATGCTATCATCCGTCGCGTGAAGTCGAAGGAGTTCGACCGCCATCTCAAGGTGCTGAAGGACGAAGAGCGGCACTACCTCCAGAAGAACTGGGAGGAGTCGGCGCGGTTCTTCTTCGAAGCGGCGGCGGCGGGCACCGACATCGGCGCCGCGCTCCCCGCGCTCCACGCCGTCTACATCGAAGCGATGCAAATCGGCGTCCTCCGCGCGGCGGCCGCGGCGATCGCGGCCCACGACCTGCTCGCGAAGGACGTTGCGCACCTCCGCGAACTCCTCCGCAAGGCCAGGTTCAAGGACTATGTCTTCGAGGGCATCGCGGACGCGGCGTCGAAGCAGATCGACCTCGCGCCGGTCATCGACCTCCTGATCGAGCACCTCGGGGAGCGCGAGCACTACATCATCGAACTTCTGCTCCGCCACGCCGGGAACCGGGGTTTCCTCGAGGCGGCCCGCGCCATCTCGCGCACCAACCCGGCGCACCTCCACGAGTTCATCAAAGAGGCGCAGGCGAAGAAATTCCCCATCGAGCCCGCGCTGCCGGAACTCGCCGCGCAGCTCTCGAACGCCAAGCGGGCCGCCCGCATTGCGTCCACCTTCCGCTGGATGGTCGAGCTCGGGGCCGACTTCAGCGGCATCGTCGCCGAGCTTGGAAAGCACATCGACTCGACGAATGAAGACGTCGCCTTCGAGATGGCCTACTGCCTCTCCTACCACCACGCGGCGAAAGGCGCCTGGAAGGAACTCGACCCGCTCCTCGCGGTGACGCACCCGAAGGCGCGCTTCGGCGCGGGCCGCGCGCTGCGCGTCCGGCTCCTTGCCGGCGGCCACGACGAGCCCGAAGCCATCGACCGCATCGCCGCCGGACTGCTCTCGGACGACGCCACCACGCGGACGCACGCCCTCAGCGCGCTGAAGGAGGCGAAGCACAAGGGGCGGCGCGTTGCACCGTCGAAATCCGTCGCGGCCCGGCTCGCGGCGTCCGTCACCGACCCGATTGCCGAATACCTCCACCTCGCGCTGCCGCCGGACGAGATCCTCCGGCTGCTCCCAACGGAGGGCACGCTCGCGGCCGAGCGGCTGCGCGCCGACTGCGTGGCGCCCGTGAAGGCGTGCCCGATCTGCATCCGCCTCCCGCGGTCGGGGAGCTGGAGCTGCGCATCCGACCTTCCCCCGGAGCTCAACAAGCTCACGGCGAGCGACGGCCTCAGCCGCTGCCCCGGATGCGGCCGCTACTACGGCCAGACCTACGAGGACGAGTGGGATGACATGTCGCACTCCGAGACCTGGTCGCTCACGCGCTACACGCCGCCCGAAGTGCTGAACGTCGCGAAGGGCGCCGCCCTCGAGGAATTCCGCCGGATCTACGATGCGTGGATCGCCGGCCTCCGCCGCGAACTCCGCCATCCCGAGCTCGTGGTGCGCGTCGAGGCAGCTGTCGACATCGCGGCGCATCTCATCTCCTGCAACGAATGGACCGATCTCCGTGATCTGATGACTTCCTCCGAAGACCCCGTCCGTGCGAAGGTCATCGAGCTCCTTCACAAGAGCGGCGCGGCTCCCGCCGGGATCCTGGAGACGCTCCGCCGGTTCCTCGATTCGCCTGACAGCACGGTCCGTTCGCGCGCCGCCGATCTCCTCGCGTCGCGCTTTGTCCAGAAGAACGACGTGGCGGAACTGCAGCGCCTCCTCGCGAGCGGCGACGACGACGTGCTGGTCTCCGCGGTGCAGGCCATCTCGCGCGGCTCGCGCGAGTCGTTCGACGCCTCGCCGCTCTTCGACCGCCTCGCGACGCTGCGGGCGCACAAGCGGGAGAGCATTCGTACCTCCGCGCTCTGGGCGCTAAGTTCGCTCGACCTTGAGAAGGGCGCGCCCGATCCGCTTCCGCTCTTCATCGAGGATCTCTCCTCTCCCGTGGCCGATTGGCGCAACAGCGCGGCGTTCCAGATCAAGGAGCTCGCGGCGAAGCGTCCCGACGCGGCGACGGCGATCCCGAAGCTCGCCGGCCTGCTCCGCGACAAGGAGTCGAGCTACTGGGCGCTCAGCGCGCTTCAGTCGTTCTCCGCCCATGGAGCGGACATGGATCCCGTGGTGCCCGTCCTCGTCGAGTGCGCGGTCGCCCCGGACTCTGACCGTCGCGACGACGTGATCTACTTCCTCCAGGCGCTCGCGAAGAAATCGAACCTGCAGCCTCACCTTGCGGCGCTGTCGGGCCTGCTGAATTCAACCGAGAGCGCGCGCTCGGCGGTGCGGCAGCTCCTCGAGAACCACTTCGAGAATCGCGGCGATCTCGCGCCCGCCGCCGACGGACTGCGCGGAATGCTCGACGATTCCGAGGCCTACCTGCGCGAGTCCGCGGCGAATCTGCTGGCCCGGTGGCACGCGAGGACGAAGAACATGGAGGGGCTGCGCGAACTGCTGCACCATCCCCGCTCCGAGTCGCTCTACATGACCATCGACGTCGTCCGCGAGACCCGGTTCGATCTCGCGCCGCTGCTCCCCGACCTCGTCGCCAGCGCCGGCCATCCCAAGAGCATCGTTCGCGACCGCGTCTCCAGTGCGCTGGTCGAGTTCGCAAAGAGCACCCCCGCGGCGCGCGAGGCCGTCGTTGCCGCCCTGGGCACGTCGAAGGCGTGCAAGGCGATCAGGACGTTGATCGACAAGGCCGATTCATGATTCACTGTGTGCCATGAAGAAGCCACCGCTCACCATCGGCTGCGTCTACTACATGGTCAAGAACATGGACCGGGCCGTGAAGTTCTACACGAAGACCCTCGGCCTGCCCCTCGTCGTGCGCTACGACGACCGCTGGGCCGAGGTCGACGCCGGGTCGACGCGCATCGGCCTCCATCCCGCTGACGGAAAGGTCACCCACGGCGGCGGGACGGTCTCGTTCTACGTCGACGACCTCGCCTCGCTCGCGAAGTCGCTTCGCAAGAAGGGCGCCGAGATCTCGCCGCTGCGCCCCACGCCGCGCGGGCCGATGGCGATGCTCAAGGACAGCGAGGGCAACTGGCTCCACCTGATCCAGTTCACGCCGGCGTGGGTCAAGGAAGCCAGGTATCCGCTGCCGAAGAAGTAGCCCGGAGCCAGTAGCCAGCCGACGGCGAACGCGTTGAGCTTCCGCTCGAACTCAAGTAGCATTCTCCTGCGTGAAAAACCTCGAGCTGCCGTCCAACCCGCTCCGTCGCTACACGGAGATCTACGAGGCGCTCAGCGCCGATCGCAAGTGGTACCAGGGCGCGCTCGGCTACCGCTTCGCGGCGCTGACGCTTGCCACCACGCGCGGCCACGCCGAGTCAATCGCCGAATCGCTCCACCTCACCGCCGAGAAGCTGAAGAAGCGCGCCGGCTGGCTCGGCCCGCTCACCTCGCCCGTCCGCTTCGTCGTCGGCGCGATCCTGCTGCGCTCCGGCGACGACCCCGACGATTTCTGCGACGAGGTCGAGCGCGTCCGCGGCCTCTTTCGCAAGCACGACCTTCCGCGCGGCGGCGTCTACGAGGCCGTCGCGACGCTGCTCATGGGATCGCATCGCACGCCCGTGAAGGACGTCGACGTCATCCGCTTCAAGGCGATGTACCAGCAGATGAAGAAGCACCACTGGTGGCTCACCGGCGTCGGCGACTACCCGTACTGCGCGGCGTTCGCGGTGCTCGACGAGCCGGTCGCCGAGATCTCCGAGCGGGTCGAGCGGCTCTACGCGCTCCTCCAGGAAGCCGGCTGCTCGCGCGGCGACCCGCTCCAGCGCGTCAGCCACATGCTCTACCTCAATCCGAAGCCGGAGGAGCAGATCGTCGCGCGGTTCGTCGAGCTCCGCGAGGCGGTCAAGGAGGCGGGGACGAAGATCTACCAGAGCGACTGGGACGAACTCGCACTCCTGACCTTCTGCGAGGCGTCGGTGCCGCAGATCGTCGGTGAGACCCTGGCGTTCCGCGACGCCATGCTGGAGCTCAAGCCCGGCGTGGGGCGCTGGGTCGCCTTCACGCTCGGCTCGTCGATCGCGTTCCTGAAGCTGACCGGCGGCAAGGGGATCATCAGCGATGCGAAGGCCATCGAGGATTTCCAGCACATCCTCCAGGCGCAGCAGGCCGGGGCGGCGGCCGGGGCGGCGGCGGCGGCAACGTAGGAAGAAGTAGCAAGTGGACAGCAGCCAGTAGCCAGCCAGACCCGATTCCGGAAGCGTCAACGGAAACGCAAAAAAGAGGGGAAACCTGTGGCTGCGTCATTGGAGGCCCGCGGCCGAGTCCTGAGTCCAACGGCGGTCCGACGGCAAACGTCCGATGCAATCCTGAGGGGATGTCAGGCCGGTCGGCGTCATCGTTCTAGTGAAGCGCGCGGTGGCTTCAGGCCGTGACGCGCTGCAGCGTCTGCCTGAACCTGTGGAAGCGCCCGCTGTTAGTGATAGTGGATGAGGATGACGTGGCGACCGCGGTATTCCGTTCGGCTCCTCCTTCTCATCGTCGCCCTCGTCGCCGTCTGCAGCGTCGCGTTCCGGCCGAGGTCGAACGCGCCTGCCACTCACGTCATCCGTGACCCGGCCCTCGTCAGGGTCGAGACGTTCTCCCTCGTCGAGGAGAGGAACTGCATCGTGCTGACGGACGGTCGGATCATCAGCACGGTGGACATCGCGTCGGGTGAAGTTCGTTCGCGCGTGACGCTGGCCGGAGGCGGCAAGCCCCACCGAATCGCGCTTTCGCCCGACGGGCGGCGCGTCGCCGCGGTCCGGGATGAGCGCCTCATGGTGTGGGACGCAACGACGGGAATTGTCGCTGCGACCGCTCCGCTCTGGGGCGCACCCGATCCGCACGCGATCGAACTCCCCGATTCCGTCTTCTGCGGAAGGTTGCCTCGGTTCGTCCGCGAGGTTAGGCAGGTTGTCATGACGGGCGACGGATGGGCGGTTGCCTGCGGAGCTGCCGGCTGCGTCGCGCTGAACGCGGTCACCGGCCGGGTCGTCGAATCCCGGTTCGTGGGTGGCGTCAGCGACGACGGACTGGCTCCCGTTCTCAGCGAATACGACCTCACGATCGACGGACGCGTGGCGGTCTGGGTCGGGACTCTCACGGGCGCGGACAACCGCATCCGGATCTTCCGCGCGAGTGATCCCAGTCACTCGACCGATATCCCCGTCGGGGCGTTCGTTCTTCGAAGTACCCAGACGGACGCCGCCGGACGGTGGCTCCTCCTGCGCCTTGGGCTCCACCGCGAGTCCGGGGGCGGCTCTGGCGGCGATCCCGACATGCACTACAAGAACTTCCGCCTCGCGCTCTACGACGGGGCCTCGCTCGCAGCTCAGGGCGTCCTTGAGTTGACGGACCTCAGGGTCTACGACTGCTCGGTCACGCCGGGCGCGGTCCTGGTGCGCGGCCACTGGGAGATGGAGGGCGGCTATCCTCCTCGCGAGCGCCTGTATCGCATTCCCGATTTGCACCTGCTCGACGAGCGCGTGTGGCGGGGGCACGATGAAGCGAACGGCCCCGCACTGGGAATCGCGCTGCGCATTCACGAAGAGCGCGGGGTTGGCTTGCTCGTCCAGCCTATTCGGTGAGCGCCAGCGCCGTGCCGCAGTGGAAGCATCGGGCGCCGGGACGGGGCTTGACCGGCTTGGCGCACTTGCGGCACGGGATCGGCTTCCCGGGCGCGGCATCGACCGACGGCGCGGACGCCGCCTGCGGGTTGAGCTTCTTGCGACACGCCGGGGAACAGTATCCCTCCGTCGTGTAGCCGGCGCGTCCGATGGTGAAGATCTCACCGCAGCTGAGGCAGATCTCCTTGCCGGGCTCAAGGTTGTCGCGAGCCTGCGCCTTGCGCAGGTCGGAAATCCAGTCGACAACCGCCTCCGCGCCGGCGTTGAAGCGCCCGATGAGTTCCTCCCCCTCGATCCCGGCGAGCTCGTACACGTGTTCGAACGTGTAGGTCGTGCTGCCGTGGATGTACCCGAAGGCGCCCGCCACCACGACCTCGCCCAGCCCAGGCCGCTCGACGCCGACCATCGTTTTGACGACGACGACGTCGAAGAGCGTCCGGCCGCAGGTCGCACAGGCACCCCCGGTCGCTGCCAACTGCTTCAGGACCGGTCCCTTGAAGAGCCCTGCCTCCAGCCTGCGCTCGCACGCCGCGCAGGTGAGGGTCCGGATCGTGACCGTGAGCGACATCTATCGACTCTTTGGATCGCGGCGCGCCGTTCCATTGACAGAATGAATCTGCGTCCCGCGACCTTGCCGGCGGTCACGGCCTGAAGTGACCGCGATGCCACGGGCGCCAGTGGCTGCGAAAGATGTCGCCGCGGCGGCAGAACCGGAGGGCCGGCCCGGACATGATCCCCCGGTGACTAATCACGCCGCGCCAGGAGAGTTCGATATCGAATCCTTCCCTGCCTGCGTAGTCGAAGGCCAGGGCGAGGAGCGTGGGATCGTCGTCGCGCGCCCACGCCTCGTCGTACATGAGCTCCAACCGCGCCGGACCCTCCCCTTTCGAGAACCGCACCTCCAGGAAGTCGCTCCAGAGGACGAGTCCAGCAAGCCCTTCCACGTGCCAGCCATCAGGGTGATGCGCCGCGCGCAAGACCGAGGCGCGGGTTGTCGCCAGGTTCGACAGTGTGCGAAACCAGGCGGCCGCCTTGTGCTTCTCGGCGTCCGAGCCGTCCTTCAGGAGCCGTTTCTGGGTCACCGCCTGAAGCTCGATCCCGCTGATCGCCGCTGACTCGTACCAAGTCGCGTCATCGACCGCGGCCTCGAGCAGCCGCCTGCACCGCGACGCGACCTCGGAGTCGCCGTCGTTGAGATGGGCGCGAAGCGCGGTCGCGGCGCGCTGGCCGATTTCGCGCAGCTCGGCTTCCGCCCGGTCGCGGGTGGCGATGTCGGGATTGCGAAAGCGTTCGATCAACTCTTCGACGGAGGCGTCAACGGAGGTCGCGCAGGCCGCGACGAAACTCGCGAGAAGAGCCAGCGCGCACTTCATGAGAACGAGGACGCGGGTGGAATCAGCGTCCCTTTGCAATTCTCCATCGAGCGCGTTGGCCTTGGGGTACGCCCTTCGGCCCTGAATTGTGTCCGTCTCTTGCGTCCTTCTTGTGTCCGTTTCTTGCGTCTTCTTTGCGTCTTCTTGCGGCACACCATCTTCGTGCCTCTTCCGTGTTCCTCCGTGTCTCTTCCGCGTCCTCCTCCTCCTCCTACTGGCTTCTGTTCACCGGCTGCTGGCTGCTCCTATAATCCCCCCTCTTCATGGCAACGGTGCACCTTGCGTTCCTCTGGCACATGCACCAGCCCTTCTACCTCGACCTCGCCTCCCGCCGGCTCTGGATGCAGTGGGTCCGCCTCCACGGCGTCAAGGACTACACCGGCATGGCGCGCCTCCTCGAGGAATTCCCCGCTGTCCACTGCACCACCAACTTCAGCCCCTCGCTCCTCGACCAGGTCGAGAGCTACTCCAAGGGCGCCGAAGACGGCGTCCTCGCCGCCTCCCGCAAGAACCCGGCGTCGCTCACCGAGGACGAACGCAACTACCTCCGCCGCCAGCTCTGCCTCGCCCACCCCGACAACCACATCCGCGCGATCCCGCGGTTCGCCGAGCTCGACGAAAAGGCCCGCTCCAAGGAGCCGTTCCGCGACTCGGAATTCGTCGACCTCGAAACCGTCGCCGCCCTCGCGTGGATTCATCCGACCGTCTACGAGGCCGACGCCGAACTCGCCGCGCTCCGCCGCAAGGGCCGCGACTTCACGATCGCCGAGCGCGACCGCGTCCTCGCCAAGCACCTCGAGCTGCTCAAGGGCGTCGTCCCGCGCTGGAAAGCGCTCCAGGACCGCGGACAAGTCGAGCTCACCGTGAGCCCGTACTATCACCCGATCGTGCCGCTGCTCTGCGATTTCACCGCCGCGCACGACGCGCTCCCGAACCTGCCGCTGCCGCAGTGCCCGTCGCTCGCCGTCGACGCGGCCGAGCACGTCCGCCGCGCGCGCCGCCGTGGAGACGAGTTCTTCGGGCGCCCGCCGACCGGCTGCTGGCCGAGCGAAGGCTCCGTCAGTCCCGCCGCGTGCGCACTGCTGGCGCAGTCCGGGTTCCTGTGGTGCGCGACCGACGAGGAGATCCTTGCCCGCTCGGCCGGGTTTCCGCTCGACCGCGGCACCGGCGCCGACGCCCTTTACTGGCCCTACCAGGTCGACGACCTCACAATCGTCTTCCGCGACCAGGTCCTCTCGAACCTCGTCAGCTTCACCTACAAGATGCAGAAGCCCCGCGAGGCCGTCGACGATTTCCTCGGCCGCCTCCACGCCGTCGCCGACGCGTCGCCCGAGGACCGTCTCGTCCTCGTCGCGCTCGATGGCGAAAACCCGTGGGAGCACTACTCCAACAACGGTGTCGACTTTCTCCGCGCGCTCTTCACGTCGCTCTCCTCCGACCCCAAGGTGAAGACCGTGACGGTGTCCGAGGGCCTGGCGAAGATCGGCCCGCCGCGGCGGCTCCAGAAGCTCTACTCCGGATCGTGGATCAACCACAGCTTCGCCGTCTGGATCGGCCACGAAGAAGATCGCCGCGCATGGGACCTGCTCGGCCGCGTCCGCGCTCTGCTTGCCGCGAAGCCGGGCGCCCCCGCGGTCGCCTGGGAGTCGCTCTACGCCGCGGAAGGAAGCGACTGGTTCTGGTGGTTCGGTGAGGACTACTCGTCGGCGCAGGATGCAGAGTTCGACGCGCTCTTCCGCCGCCACCTGGCGAACGCCTGCACCCTCGCCGGCATCCCGCCGCCCGACGAGCTCGCGCAGCCGATCAAGGGCCGCCGTCGCGAGGACCTCTACCGCCGCACCGCGGCGCCGCTCAGCGTCAAGGTCGACGGCCGCCGCACCGACTACTTCGAATGGATCGAGGCGGGGCGCTACGACCTCGCGCGCGAGTTCGGCGCGATGGCGGGCGAGGTCGCCTACCTCTCACAGCTGCTCTTCGGCTTCGACGCCGCGCGCCTGCTGCTGCGGCTCGACTTCCGTCCCGGGCTCGACCCGCGCGAATTGCTCAGCAACGCGGTGATCCGCATCGTCAGCGTCGCTCCGGAGCGTCGCACCGTGGCGCTCTGGCCCAACCCGCCTGAGCCGATCGAAGGGTCGCTCGGCGAGATCTTTGAAGGCGCGAGCCCGTTCGGACCGCTCGGCGCGAAGCCCGGCGACGATCTCAGTTTCTTCGTCGAGATCGAACGGCCAGGCGCGCCGCCGGTCCGGATCCCGACTCTCGCGCCGCTCTCGATCCGCGTCCCATCCGATCCACGCGAAGGCAGGGATTGGACGGCATGAGAAGAAAGTCGGAAGACGGAGGACGGAAGACAGAAGTCGGAAGGAAAGGACGAAGCAGCGAAGGCGGAAGAAGGAGAAGACCCGAGGGATGAAGATCGCCGTCATCGCGTCGGAAGTCGCGCCGTTCTCGAAGACGGGCGGGCTCGGCGACGTCGTCGGCGCGCTTCCGCCTCACCTCGCGAAGGGCGCGGAGGTGGTCGTCATCGCGCCGCGCCATCGGCCATCGAACGGCCTGGCCAGTTCCGTCACCGCCCAGGTCCCGATCCGCGACACGACGCAGACCGCGACGTTCGAGACCGCGCTCATCGGCACCGTGCCCGTCTATCTCGTCGCCCATCCCTGCTTCGATCGCGACGGCGTCTACGGCGATGCGGCCGGCGACTATCCCGACAACTGCGAGCGGTTCGTCTTCTTCTGCCGCGCGGCGCTTGAACTCCTGCACGCGCTGAAGTTCGAGCCCGACGTCATCCACGTCCACGACTGGCAGACCGCGCTGATCCCGATCTACCTGAAGACGATCTACGCCGAACGCTTCCCGCGCACGAAGTCGGTGCTGACGATCCACAACCTCACCTACCAGGGAATCTTCTGGCACTGGGATTTGCCGATGACGGGGCTCGACTGGACTCTCTTCAACCACGCGCAGCTCGAATTCCACGGCAAGATCAACCTGCTCAAGGGCGGCCTCGTCTTCGCCGACGCGATCACGACGGTCAGTCCTACCTACGCGCGCGAAATCCAGACGCCCGGCCACGGATGCCAGCTCGACGGCGTCCTCGCCGACCGCAAGAACGCGATCACCGGCATCCTCAACGGGATCGACACGAACACGTGGAATCCCGCGACCGACCCGCTCCTGCCGGCGCGCTACTCCGCCGCCGCGATGACGAACAAGGCCACGTGCAAGGCGCAGGTGCAGAAGAAGCTCGGGCTCAAAGCCTCCAAGGCGCCGCTCTTCTGCTTCATCGGCCGGCTCATCGAGCAAAAGGGAATCGACCTCATCCTCCGCACGCTCGACGCGATCCGGCTCCGCGGTGCGCAGATGGCGATCCTCGGCGGCGGCGACGGCCACTATCGCAAAGCGCTCGAGAAGGCGGCGAGCGGCGACGTCGCGGTGAGATTCGGCTTCGACGAAACGCTCGCCCACGAACTCCAGGGCGGCAGCGATTTCCTGCTGATGCCGTCGCTCTACGAGCCGTGCGGCCTCAGCCAGATGTACGCGCTGCGATACGGCACGATCCCCGTCGTCCGCAACACGGGCGGGCTCGCCGACACGGTCCGTCACGGGCAGACCGGCATCGTCTTCACCGACTACACCGCGGAGGCGCTGCTCGGCGGCGTGGACGAGGCACTGGCGGTCTACAAGAACTCGAAGACGTTGAAAGCGATGCGCTCCGCCGCGATGGCGGAGGAAGTCGGCTGGTCGCTGAGCGCGAAGAAGTACGTCGACTTGTTCCGGGCGTTGAGTTGACGGTTATTTCTTCAGAAGGCTGTCACTCACTCCCTTGAACGCCTTTCGCATCGCCTCAAGGTCGTCCCCCTCCAGGACGGCGATGAACTCCTTCGACGGCTCCGGGACCGCGCCCGCCAGCGTCGCCGCCTGTTTCGCCCGGTCCGTCGTCAGCGCGTCCGCAAGCACCACCGCGATCGAGACGCGGATCTCCCGCGACAGCACGCCCGGCACCGACGCCACCGACTCCTGGAGCGCCCCCAGCGTCAGGTCATGATCGAGAAAGTGCCCCTTCTTGCCGGCCACCGCGTCCTCCTCCTCCGGTGCCGACTTCTTCTGAAGCGACCAGACCTGCGCGTTCCGCGCGTGCGCGAGAGCGTCGCGCAGCAGCGCAACCGTCGCGCTGAAGTCGCTGTCGCGGGCGAGCGACTCGAGCGCTGCCTCGTCGCGCGAGACACGCTTGACGAAGTCGTCGCAGAGCTTGGCCGTGGGCCTCACGTCGCCCTTGAGGATCGCCGCGATTTCGTCAAGGTAGCCTTTCGACCGCTCGGCGATCTCCATCACGGCCTTCAAGCGCACCTTCGCAACCCGGAAGAAGTCGTCGAGCCGCGCGACGACGGTGCGGCACTCGTGCAGCAGCGTCTCGCCCTCCGCGATCGTGACCTGGTAGAGCCCCTCCGGCGCCGCCTTCGTCGGCGCGCTGAAGGCCCCCTTCGAGAGTGCCGCGGCGCCCCGAACCCGCGTCTCGTCCGACAGGAACTCCACGAAGCGCGCCGCCTTGCCGTCCCACCGCCGCTCGATCCGCCGCAGCGCGACGACGACCTCGGTGCCGTCGGGCCGCTGAACCGTTCCCTTCACGGTCCAGACCCTCTCTTTCACCTCGACGCCGGTGACGCGGACGGCCGGCGCATCTTGAACCAGCAGCAGGAGCCAGAGTCCTGCCCCGAGGGAGCGCAGCGAGTCGAGGGGCCACCTCACGGCGTCACCCCCTGCGCCTCGTAGGAGAGATAGCGCACGCCGCTCGTGTAGAAGATCGTGACGTCGTCGAGCACCGGCGTCGCCAGGAGGATCGTGCTCGCCGTCGCGTCGGGCGTCCGCATGCGGATGCGATAGCGAAGCGTGTCGGTCGCGCTCACCGTGAGATTCGAAACCGCCGCGCCGCCGTCGTCCTTGAACACGTCGGCGGTCTCGGTCCCATTCACGACGAACGAGAGCTCCACTTCAACGTTGGTGTCGAGCTCGGTGAAGTAATCCCGCGTCACGGTCGAGCCGCTGGTCGTGACCGACTCCGGCATCCACGTCCACGTCGCGGCGAGGATGCGCGCCTGCGGCACCGGCATCGACATCGTCGGGGGCGGCACCATCGACGGACTTCCGGTCGGCACGGCCGCCGACGGCGGAGGCATGACGCGCGGCTCTTCCGTCAGCTTCAGCTCCTGCGACGTGAAGAGCGCTTCGAGGTCCTTTCGCGGACGGTAGTAGCGGCCGAGCGCGAAGAGGTCCTGGCCCTTCGTCAGCTGGTTGCCCTTCCACATGAAGAACTCGTCGATGGTCGAGTCGGCCGACCAGTTCCGCGACACCGTCACCGGCGTGCCGACGAACGAGTTGGCCGTCATCGTGCGTGACGGCTCGCCAAGCCGCAGCGGCGTGCCGTCGGTATAGAAGTCGGCCGCGGTCGCGTTGCCCGGGTGAACATTGATGTACGCCGCACCCGGCTGGAGCGCCCCGTTGATCCAGAGGATGGCCTTCTTCGTCGTGAAATTCCAGTGGTACGTCACGTGCGTCCAGCCGTGATGGCGCAGGAGATCGGCCGAGGAGGTGTCGCTGTGCGCGCGGTGGTTGAGCGCCGCCGTCTCCGTGCCGACACCGCCTCCCACGCTGCCCCACGTCGAGTAGCCGCCCACGAAACTGCAGGGCCGCCACGGCCCCATCGGATAGACGGGCAGGATCGACTCGTTCGGCGACGCGCTGAAGGCGGGCACGTCCTGGCTCGCGAAGAACCACTGCCCGTTGATGATCTGCCAGTCCTTCGAACCGATCGTCTTCTTCGTGTCCATCGAGAAGAGCGTGCGGGGCTTCCCCGTCATCTCCGGACGGAACGACGGCTTGATCCAGTACGAGACCGTCCCGAGCGCGTCCATCACGCTCGCGCCGTTCTTGTAAAGCACGGCGCTGTCGCGCTCAACGAACGCGCCGTCGATGCGGAGATCGCCCGGCGCCGTGTACGCGGGGCTCACGGGCGGTGCCTGGATCCCCCACTGCCGCGCCAGCCGGTACTGGCCCGTCGATCCGGTCGTCGGCCCATACGGCCCCGGCCCGGACTCCGTGCGGTCGGCCCAGTTCTTGCACGCCGTCGTCCCCGCAAACATGGGGGCGAAGTCGCCCGCGGCGTGATGGTGCAGCCGGTGGTCGAACTGGAAGTGGCCGTGCATCACGTCGCCCTTCTCCGCCGAGCCCTGCGGCGTCGCTTCTAGGGCGCCCGGGACGTGGCCGTCGGCGCTCGTGTGCCACGGACCGCCGACGGTCGCGAGCTGGATCCAGCCCGCCCACTGGCATTCGGCCGGCGCCGGTCCGTTGTCGGGCTCGGGGCCGGACTCCGTCGTGCGGTTGTTGCTCGTGATGGTCGTGGAAGAGGCCCGCGGCCCGAACGTCCCCTTGTAGAACGCGGCCTGCGTCGTTTCACGGTACGGACGGAACGCCTCGAGCACGCACGCGACCTTGCGGCGCGCGACGATCGTCCCTTTCTTCGCCTGGAGGAAGTCGGCGTGGTCCGCGGTCTGCAGCACGATGCCTTCGCTCTCGATCTCGAACGTCCCCATCGGCGTGAAGCAAAACTCCGTCGAGTTGCAGAGCAGGTCGGTCTTGTCGACGATGAGGTACAGGTTCGCGTCAGGGTTCAGCTCGTTGGGCGTGCAGTTCGGATTGAAGTTCGCCTTGAGCACGTCGGCCATCGCCTGCGCGGCGAACTTCGGCTGGATCGTCGAGGGAACGAGGTTGTCGGCGTTCGCCGGGGGCGCCGTCGTGTGGCTGCCCGGCGCGGTGAGCTGGAAGTCGTAGTAGATCGTCCGCGTGTCCTTGATGAGGCCGCCGATGACGAGGCCGTCGCAGAAGGCGTAGAACTGGCGCCACGTGCGGAACGGACCTCCCCACCACACGGCGCTGTAGTCGAGCCCTGGGCAGTTCGGCGACGGGCCCTTCGTGCGGCACGCGATGATCTCGTCGGCGACTGCCGAGGCGGCAACCCCGGCCGTCGGCGAGGTTGATGGCCCCAGGAATTCCGGCGTGGAGTAGAGATAGCCCACTTCGTCGCCGCGCACTCCGGTGGGCGTGTTGTCGTACTTCTTCGCGCAGAGGTAGGTGTACATGCCCTGCGCCGGATTGGTCTTGCGGCGCTCGATGAGGAACCAGCCGCGCAGCCCCGCGATGAGCGCGGTGAGGACCTGCTTCGACGCGCGGTTGACGTTGACGGGCGCGCGGCTCGTCCGCTCGATCCACTGGGCGTTCAGCTCGTCGAGCGCCATCACCGCGTGGTCGGTGCCCGTCGGCGACGCGTACTCGGGCGCGAACTTCAGCGGCTGGTTGGTGATCTGGACGCCGCTCGAATCCTTCGACCGGCCGTAGCGGAACATCCCGATCGACGCGTTGTACTGGACCGGGTAGGCCCCGAGCGTCACGGAGGAAAGCGGCACCGGATTGACCACGTCCGGATCGACCCACGCGCCGGCGGTGACGTGCGGCGCGATCTTGGCGTAGCCGGAGGCCCCCAGGCAGCCTTCGAGCTCGCGCTTCGTGCGGAAGCCGGCGGCCGGCCGCGCGGCGAGGATCTTGTCGCCCGCCGCAGGGACGCCGACGAGCGATCCGAGCGTATTGAGGATGCGCTTCAGGTTCAGGCTGACGCTTCCGGTCGGCCCGCCCGCCAGGCCGTCGTTCACGTGGATCATGCTGTTGGCGTCGGCGACGCGGAGACGGAAAATGTCGGCATTGGGCGCGTAGGTGCCGGTGGCCATCAAGCCGGAGAAGCCGACGTCGGTCCCGTCGATGTTCACCATCAGCGGCGCGACAATCGCGTCGGACGGGTTCTGTGTCGGCTGATCCTCCCACGCGAAGGACGGGTTCTTCGCCAACTCGAGCTTCGTCGCGACGTCGGGCGTCCCGGATTCGGTGGCGTTGGAGCCCCAGTAGACGAGCGCCGGGTCGTTGAGAAGCCCGCGCTGGGCCGCGGCCATGATGTCGGCGGTCGCCGCCTCGACGCCGGAGCGGGCGATGAGCTCGGCACGGACGCCGTCGAGGTAGTTGCGGGAGACACGGCGGTCGAGGATCGAGACCTGCGCGAACGTCGCCGCCAGCAGGGAGAGCAGCATCAGGACCCCGAGGACGACGATCAGGACCGCTCCGCGATTTCGTTTCACAGCGTCTCCTTCGTTTCGGTCCACGGTCCACGGTCCACGGTCCACGGTCTACGGTCTACGGTCTTCCGCCTTCGGTCCACGGTCGACGGTCTTCGGTCCACGGTTTCCCGGTCCTCGCTAGTACTCTTTCCGCTCCGTCTTGCCTTTCGCTTCCTTCAGCCGCTTCAGCGTCTCCTTCATCGCGTCGAAGGAGCTCTTGGCGCTCGGCTTGCCGCCGTACTTCTCCTCGAGGATGCCGAGCCCCTCCTCGTAGACCGCCGGATCGACGGCGTCCTCGGCGTACGCGAGGATGCAGCGCCAGAACGCGGGGAACTCGAGGTTCCCGGTCGGGATCCGGCCGTCCTTCTTCATCGCGAGGAATTTCCTGCCGGCGGCGACGCGCTCCTTCACGTCCCGCGCCGCGGCTTTGCAGGCCTCCATCACGGCGAGGTTGTTGATGCGCGCCTCAAGCTCCTTGCGCTGGTCGGCCGCGACCTCGAGCGCCTTGAGCTGCGTCCACGCGTCGTCGGGCGTGAGCGCGCCGAGCTCGAACGAGACCACGAACGTGAGCTCCTTGAGGCGGGCGTCGGCGAGCTTCAGCGAGTCGAGCTCCTTCATCGCCTCCTCGAGCGTGCGCTGCTTGAGGCGGACGCGCTGGAGCAGCAGCGCGATCCGCGCCTCGACGTCGCCGCCGGCGGCCTTCTTGCGGCGTTCGACGATCTCCTGCGCACGGGCGACGGTCTTCGCGAAGCCGTCGGGTGAGCGTTCTCCGTCGTGGCGGACGAGGACCTCGCCCGCCGCATCGAGGACGAGGAAGGTCGGGAATCCGGCGACGTCCTTCTCGCCGGGCAACGCGGCATGAGGGGCGTCCTTGACCTTCGAGGTGATGTGGCAGTAGAGGACGCAGCCCTTTGACCAGGCCGTGAACTTTTCATCGGAGAGCGCAGCCGCTTCCACCGCGTTGCAGGGGCCTCAGGTCGCGTAGCTGCGGGTGAAATAGGCGAAGACGAGCTTGCCGCCCTCCTTGGCCTTGGCGAGGGCCTTGTCGTAGTCGGTCTGCCAGTCGGCCTTCTTGAGGAAGGCCGAGCCGAGTTTCTTCTCGAGCTTCTCTTGAAGGGGATCGACGGGGTCCTGCGCGGCCGCGACGGCGCAGAGGCCGAGGAGGCCGCCGATGGCAATCAGGACGGGGATCCAGCGTTTCATGGGATGTCTCCGGTTCGCAGGTACTTTGGATGCGGGTTGCCGGAGGTTTTAAAGAAGCGGAAAATTCGTTCGCATTTTGCGAGCGGGGCTCCTCCTCGTTACATCTTGGAGAGAAGCTCCTGAATGCGGGCGCGGACTTCGGGATCCGTGACGCGCGCCGCTTCGTCGAGCAGGAGCGGCACGATGGCGGCACCAAGTTCTCGGAGTTCGGCCGACGCTTCATCCCGTATCGCGATGTCATCGTCAAGCAGACGGCCGATGGCTGGCCGCGCACGTCCACACAGCTCGGCACCGGGCTGCTCGAAGGCGGGTTGAGGCTGACGCTTCTCGAGGGCGACCAACAGCGCCGTCACCCGTTGTTTCAGCCAGGGAGAGAGCGAAGGAGAGGGCTCCACGACCCAGGCGGCGCGCCCGCCAACTGCCGAGTCGCTTGCGTCGCCAAACCTCCACTGACTGCCCTCGAACTCCTCCTCGGGGATGTCGTCCCCGCCCGAATTGCCGTGGTAGAGAAGAACAAACCCCAAGGCCGGATGGACTTCCTCCATGGGCGGCAACCGCCTCCGCAGCCGCGCTTCGAGCACGGCCGGCAACGCTCTCAAGGCAGGCTCCTTTGCCTTCGAGAGAAGTTGGTCGGTTCGTCGCACCAAGTCGTGAACCGCGCGCGGCCCGGGGAGCTCCTTCAGCGCCTGCTCGCGGACATCGCTCCACAGTTTCTCGACGTCGGTCCATGCAGGATCCTGAAGGAGCCAAAGGGCAAGCAACACCACGCAAGCTGCTCCGCAATGCTCGTGCCACGGTCGCGGCGGCGTGGGGGAGGCAGTTCCGGCGAGGTCTTTGTTTCGATTCCGGAACGCCGTTCGCCAGGGGCATTGCTTTCAGAATCTATCTGCTGCCGCGCGGATCCGCTCAACGGAGGGTCTCGAGGAGTTCTTTCGCGTCGGTCCGTTGGTGAAAGAAGTCAGGCACGGAGCGCCTTCAGCACGTTCCGGGCGCGCGGGCTCCCAAACCGCTCGGCGCAGCGTCGCACCTCCTCGGCGTCAAACTCGCGAAGGCGCGACCGCAGGTTCTCCAGGACCCGCATCGTGTCGTCGGGCAGGTGTTTCAGGTTGTTCAGGAGATCGACCAGCAGGTACGCCTTGCTCAGTTTTCTCGGAAAGGCGGGGACGCGGCGGAAGTGAAACCGCTTGCCGCCGAGTGTAAAGTCCCCCGCGCGCCGGTGGTTGTAGACCCGGTGCGTGGCATAGATCTGGGTGAGTCCCAGTCCCAATTCGTTGAAGTGGTTGTACGAGGTCAGCAGGAAGTCGTCGCTCTTCAGGAAGGTGCGCACCAGGTGGCGGTCGTCTGGGGGAGCGACACCGAACGCGTTCTTGCGCGGGCGGCAATAGAGCCCGCCGGCGAGTTTCATGACGACGCCGTCCGCGACGAGGGATGCCAGGTGTCGATCGACGGCCGTCGACAAACTGAGAAGCTCTTCTCGGCGATAGACGCGCCCGGGTCTCATTCCAACCGCGAGCTTTTGGGCGCCGCCAGCGACCCTCATGCCCTTAGTAGACGTCACTCTCCAAGATGTTGCAAGTATTTTATATAAAAATTCATGTATATCCGGGGCGATATCGTCCCGACTACTTGAACTCGTTGACCTTCGGCTGCCACGCCGGCATCCCACCGACGCCCTTGGTCAGCCGCTCGATCTTGCCTGCATCAACATCGACGCAGTACATTCCGTTCCGCGGATCGTCCCCCGCCTTCTTTGCAATCGCAAAACGGTAGACCAGCTTTGTGCTGTCGGGGCTCCAGGACAGAGGACACTCGCTGTCACCCATTTCCGCGGGCAGGGGCTTCTCGTTCTTGCCGTCCCGATCGATGACGAAAAGAGAGTAGCGAGGCTTCTGGCCTCCGGCCCCGGAAGACGATTCTGCGGCCGTCTGGACTCCACATCGGTTGCTGTTCCGAGCCCTTTCCATCCCCTTTGGTCCGCTCGGTCAGGTTGCGGGCCTTCTTTCCATCGGCCGAGATCACACAGAGGCCAAAATGGCCGTCGCCGCGCCCGACGAAGACGATCTCCGATCCGTCAGGGCTCCACGAAGCTTGATATCGATGGCTGTCATCGATCGTCGCATGATCGAACGTGAGGTTGGTCGTCTGGCCTTTCTCCATCTCGTAAACGCAAAGGTCGTATCGATTCCTTCGTGAGTAGCCCATGAACAGAACCCGCTTGCCGTCCGGACTCCACTGGGGGCTCCGGGGTCCCCAGCCGGAATGCCAGGTGACGCTCTCTTCGAGCCGCGTCACGCCCCGCCCCTCCACATCAACGACGTGGAGTCCGTCCGCCTCGACGAGCAGCTTCTTGCCGTCAGGGCTCCAGGAGGGCTTGAGCGGTTCCGCGAAGCCGTAGTAGGAGAGCTTTCCCGAGATTTTCGTGCCTGTCGTGAGATTCGCCGTTTTCTCTTCGGCCACGTCGACGACGTACAGGTCGCCCGTCTGGAAGGCGATCTTGCGGGCGTCGGGACTCCAGCTCAGCCGCGACATGCCGTTGCCGCCGTCGGGGATCCCGGTCGAGATCGCTTTCATGTCGCCACCGTCCGCGTTGATGAGCGTGATCTTGTCGGGACCGCCGAACGCGATCCGGCCTTGTTTTTTGACTCGAAAGCCCCGGGTCACCCTCTTGACGCGCTCCTTGCAGTCGAGGTCAAACTCGCGGCAAAGCGCATCGACCCGGGCCGCACGCGCGTCGTTTACGATAAAGGCCGCCAGGGCTTCTTCAGCCTTCTCGCGGACGCCGATGTCTTGGTCCTTCAGCCTCTTGAGGATCGAGTCGAGTTCTCGTTCGTCTCCGTCGGCCAGCTTCGGCGTGGATGCCTCTTGGGCGGCCGCGTCGACCTCCAGAAAAATGAGTCCCATGAGTATTGCTTGAATGCACCGGCCCGGCTTTCGCATGCGCTGCTCCCTCAGCGGAACGGTCCGCTTCTACGGAGTCAGTAGACGATGGGGCCGCCGCTAACAACGAAAACGAAAAGAGAGCCGATCTCCCGGCCTACTTCGTACGTCACTTCATACTTCGTACTTCATCTCTCGTACTTCGTCTTTCGCACTTCCGTCGCCTCAGGGCCACTGCCTCACCAGCCGCAGCCCGCAGTGGTTGGCGACGTTCCGTGTCGTCGTGCCCGTCCGCGCGGCGCAGTGAAACGACGCGATGTTCGTGTCGTTCCACGCCCCGCCCCGGGCCTCCTTCATCGTGTAGCGCTCGGCGAACCAGTCGGCGACCCACTCCCGCACGCCGCCCGCCATATCGAGCACGCCGTAGGGGCTTTCGTCGGCAGCGACCGACGCGCCCGGCAGCAGCCGGCTGTGCTCGGCCGCCCGACCGCCGTTGGTGAAGGTCCAGTCGAACGCATTGCCCCACGGGAAGAGCCGCCCGTCCACGCCCCGTGCCGCCTTCTCCCATTCGGCCGCCGTCGGGAGGCGGTACAACCCGCGCTCGCCGCGCTTCGCCGCCTTCGCCGTCAGCCACTGCGCGTACGCGACCGCGTCATCCCACGAGAGGCCGAAGGCCGGCCACCGGGAGTCCACCGTCGCGTGCAGCACCACGCGGCCGTCGCGGATGGACGCGTACGCCGGCCCCGTCGGAGCCGTCCGCGGAAGCCGCCGTTGCGCTTCGTCCTTCTGATTCTCCTGCAGCAGCGCGTCGAGATACTCGACGTACTCGCTCATCGTCACCTCGGAGCGAGCGATGAAGAAATCGCGCACCTCGACCACCGTCCGCTCCGCGCGCCCCTGGTAGGCTTCGCGGTCGCCCGCCATGATGAAAGGCCCCGCCGGCACGTGGACGAACCCGCGGCCGATCTCCTCGGCCCGATGGAGCCGCACGCGCGCCTCCTGCCGCGTGCCCCGGTCAATCCAGGCGAGAAACCGTGTATCGGCATACCCTTCCTTGCGAACGACGAGACGGTACGACCCGCGCGCCAGCGCCACCGGCGCCAGCGGACAGGCTCCGAGCCGCCGCTCGTTCGCCTCCAGGCCGAGTCGGCGATCGGGCCCCTCGACGTGACGGACCAGGCTGACCTCGGCCCCCGGGGGATCGGAATCGAGCGCGAGCGTTCCGCCGCCCTCGAGCCACGCCAGCATCGACTCGAGCCCCGCGTCGCGCGCCAGCTGCCGCAGCGACTCCTCGAGGAACGCCGCGCGCTCCGTCTCGCCGAACCGCTCGACCGCTTCGATCCGCTCCTTCAGGAACTCAGCGAGCTGGGCGACGCCGATGCGGTCGGACCGGTCGAGCTGGCGCGCCGTCGTGAACAGGCGGATCGTCTGCGCCTCGAGCACGATCGACTGGCGCTCCGCCGCCGCGATCTGCTGCTGCAAGGACCAGAGCGCTGCCTTCGCGTCGGGCGGGTCCCACGGATTGATCCGCTCCTCCTCGTCGCGCGCCTGGCCCCGCAGCCGGGCGAGCGATTCGAGAAGCGCCGAAAGCTCCTTCGCCCGGCTCGCCGCCTCCGCGATCGTCTCGCGGCTCCGTCGCCGGTCCGTCGCGATCTGCGCGCGTCGCCGCGCTTCATCGGCGCGCGGCCCCGCGGCCTCGTCTCCCAGCGCCGCCAGCTGGTCCCACAACCGCGCGGCTTCCTCGGGATCCGACGCCGTCATCGCGCGACGTTCGAGCGCATGCAGCCGGAGCCGCTGGACGACGAAGTACCCCGCCGCGAGAAGCGCGACCACCGCGAGCGCAGCGGCGGTGGGATGGCGTCGAACCTGCCGCGCCGCGCGGGCCGCCACGCCGTGCGGGCGCGCCAGGATCGGTTCGCCCGGGAGGTGGCGATCGAGGTCGTCGGCCAGGTCGCGTGCCGTCGCGTACCGTGATTCGGGCTTCCGGTCCATCGCCTTCTGCACGATCGTCTGCAAATCGCGCTCGATGCGCGCGTCGATCCGGCGCAGCGGCTCGGGATCGTCCCGCCGGACCTTGTCGAGCACTTCGAGCATCGACTGGCCGGTGAACGGCGGACGGCCGGCGAGCAGGTCGTAGAGCGTCGCACCGAGTCCGTAGACGTCCGTGCGCACATCGCACCGCTCCGCGCCGGCCTGCTCCGGCGCCATGTACACCGGCGTGCCGATCACGACGCCGGCCGAGGTGACTGTCTCGCCATGCGCGAGCGGACGCGCGGCGCCGAAGTCGGTGACCCACACCTGCCCCGCGCGGTCGAGGAGCAGGTTCTGCGGCTTGATGTCGCGGTGGATGATCCCCGCTTCGTGCGCGGCGTGAATCGCGCGCGCCACGTCGCGGAGGATCTCGGCCGCCCGGCGCGGTTCGAGACGCAGCGACCCGAGCGCCGCCCCATCGACGAACTCCATGGCGATGAACGGCTGGCCCTCGTGGTCGCCGACCTCGTGCACCGGCACGATGTGCGGATGGGCGAGCCGCCCCGCCGTCTGCGCCTCGCGGTGGAAGCGGCGGATAAACGGCTCCTCCATGCGGCGCAGGCGCTTGAGCGCGATGTAGCGCGACATCGTCGGGTCCCACGCCTTGAAGACGACGCCCATCCCGCCCTCGCCGATCGGGTTGAGCAGCACGTATTTTCCGAACCGCTTCGCTGGATCGGCCATCGCCGCCACGACCTCGGCCGGCGGCGGCGCGGGAGCGCGCGCGGAGAGGCGGCGCACCTCCTCCTCCAGCAGGTGCAGCTCGCTCGTGTCGATCAGGTCGAGCGAGCGGAAGATGTCGCCCAGGTGGACGCTCGGCCGTCGGTCGCGCTCGCGCAGCGCCTCCTCCAGGCCCTCGCGGTCGATGAGCCCGCGCTCAAGCGCCTGTCGGCCCAGGCGGAGGTCGTCGTCTTCCTTCGTCATTTCAGCAGCCGCAGAAGGTACTCGACCTCGGACCGGTACTCCTCCGGCGTGGACGAATACGATTCAACCTCCTGGAGCAGCAGCTCGCGCAGCCGCTTCCGCCCCGCGTGGAGGTGGTTCTTCACGTCGGTCACCGTCGCTTCGATGCGCTCGGCGATCTCCGCGTAGCCCAGTCCATCGCTCGAGTAGAGCGCCAGGGCCCGATAGTGCGGCGACTTCTTCTGGTCGCACTCGTCCCGCAGGCGGTTCATGCCGAGGCGCACGAGGTTCTGGATCCAGAGCGTGTCGAATCCCTCGTCCGCTCCCGGCGCGGCGAGGAGTTCGTCGATCGGAAGGTCGGAATGAACCCGCTCGCGGTCGCCGCCCCGCTTCTGGCGGCCGTCGTGCTTGCGCCATGTCGAGATCGCGTGTCGCGTCACGGCGAGCAGGAGGCTGCGGAATCGGCCGCGAGCCCGGTCGGCCTTGGAGAGGACGTCGTCGCGCACGACGGCCAGGAAGACGTCCTGCGCGAGATCCTCCGCGTCCTCAGGACCGTACCCCGCCTGCTGGATGAAGGCGACGATCGCCGGGCGGTACTTCTTGATGATCGCGTCGAGCGCCTCCGAGCCCTGGCGTCCTGCCGCGTGGATCACGGTCCAGATCGTGCTGGGCATGTTCACGCGGTCCATTACCGGAGGATTGTAGGGGAAGGCTTGTGATCATTGGAATCACGAAGCTTCAAGGGGCTTCCGACGTCATCCCCGTTCCGAAGAACTTGGACGCGCGCCCCCTCTGACATCCCGCCCCTGTCGGGGGTCGACCGCGGGCTGGCGGCGATCGTCAAGAAGTGTGTTCGCCGCGCTCCCGAGGAGCGGTTCGCCACGGCGCGCGACCTTGCCGATGCACTGGAAGCGTAGGTGCAACAGCCGCACCCCGAGGACCGCTATCCCTCGGCGGCGGCCGTTGCCGGGGCCCTCGATAACCGGCTCACGTTGGATACGTAGGGCGCCCAACTGGCCCCGCGAGCTATTTCTTCAAGCCCCAGAGCCTGACCGTCTTGTCCTCGCATCCCGACGCGATCGTCTTTCCATCGGGGCTGAAGGCGACGGAGCGCACCCAGCCTGTGTGCCCCTCAAGCGTGCGCAGCGACTTGGCGCTCTCCACGTCCCACAGTCGGATGGAACGGTCCTCGCCCCCGGACGCGAGCGATTTGCCATCCGGGCTGAACGCAACGGCAAAGACCGTCTTCTGGTGTCCGGCCAGGGAGTGGAGCTTCTTCCCTGTGACCTCCCAGACGATGACGTTCGCTTCGCCGTCGCACGCCGCGAGCAGCTTCCCATCTGGGCTGAACGCGACGCCGAAGACAGCGCCCGATGAATTCGTGAGCTCGCGGATCTTCTTGCCGCTTTCTGCCTCCCAGAGGATGACGGACGCGCCCGTGTCCCCCGTCGCGACGGACTTCCCATCGGGGCTGAACGCGATGGCGGGCACCAGCATGGAGTGAGCCAGCGAGAGTTTCTCCTTGCCGCTCTCCACGGTCCAGAGCCTGGCCGTCTTGTCGTTGCTGCCCGACGCCAGCGTCTTGCCGTCCGCGCTGAAGGCGAGGCACCGCACCCAGCCGGTGTGGCCCTCCAGCTGGCGAAGCTCCTTGGCCGACTCGAGGTCCCAGAGCCGTATCACCTTGTCGCGGCCTCCCGACGCGAGGACCTTCCCGTCCGGGCTGAACGCAACGGCGTGAATCGCGTCGGTGTGGCCGTCGAGCGTGCGAATTCCCTTCCCGCTCGACACCTCCCACAACCTGATGGACTTGTCGTGGCTGCCGGATGCCACGACCTTCCCATCGGGACTGAACGCGACGGCGTTGACGTCCTTCTCGTGTCCCGAAAGCGTGCGAACGTCGTCCTGCCCTGCGGCCAGCGTCGAAGCCAGACACAAGAGGACGGGAGCCAGGTTCCTCATCGTTCGATCTCCTTCATTTCGGCGCGGCGAGGCGGCGCTCGAGGTGCGGCCTCGTGTGCTTTCCGCCAATCCGAGAGCGTTGGCGTCGCGCTCGGTTTGAGGAAGTCTACCCTGCGGGAATGGCACGTTCAAACGGCGATGCCGTCCAACGGCCGCGATGACGAGGGGCTTCCGAGTCCGCCGCGCGTCACCGGCGCGCCTACTTGCGGGCCATGAGCAGGTCGCGGCAGATGATGGCGACCATGACGGCGATGGCGCCGGGAATGGCACCGATCCACCTGGGTGCCCGGACAAGACCTGCGATGAACGGGACGGCAGCCACGAGGGAGAGCATTCCGCCCACGAGTAGAAAGGCGAGCGCGCCCTGCGCCCGCGGTGAATCGCGCAGGTAGCGGGAGCCGATGCGGACCACGATCACGCCCACCACGGCGCCGATGCCGCCCGCAACCTCGATAGCCGTGCGGCCGCCGGCGGCGGTCAACGCTGCAGCGCCCGCCATGATCAAGAGGCAGCCGCCCAGCGCGCCGGCGATACCGAGCTTCAGCTCTCGCGCCTCCGTGCTCGCCGTCGACCCTGCCGTTCCCGCACCGCAGTACGGGCAGCCACCGTCGCCGCTCACGATCTTCTCGCAGGTCTTGCACAAATAGGCCATGGCCGCCTCCCGTCGCGTTCAAGGTACTGGGGCGCCACGGTCCCGGGGTCAAAAAAGCGTCGACCTCCTTCCCCGCCACCCGCTACCTTGACGCTTCGTGAAGAGACTCCTCCTCGCCGCGCTCCTCCTCGTCCAGGACGAGCCGACGATCTCCAAGGACCTCGACGACGCCAGCGAAGAAGCGATCGAGTCGGCCGAAATCCACCTCGCCGGCGTCGCCGAGCAGCTCCGCACCTTCAGCGTCGACAGCGTGATGACGAACTATGCCCCGGACTTCCGCGGCGAGCTCTTCTTCGCGCCTCTCCCTGCCGATGCACCGTCCCGCGACCTCGGCATGGGCGTCACGGAATGGACGGCCGACGAGAAGGGCCGCAAGCGCGAGCAGGGCGACCTCGCGAAAAACCTCTCGAGCCTCGCGTCGATCGAAGACGTGCAGTTCAAATTCCCCGCGGGCACCTTCGAACCGCCGCGTCTCAAGTGCCGCCTCAAGATCACGCTCGTCGGCCGCGGCCGCGACGGCTCCGGCGTCATGTGGCAGGAGGAGTACAACGCGCAGCTCCGCCGCGACGTCGACCGATGGGAGATCGCCGTCTGCGACCGTGCGGTCTCACGACGCCAGCGCGCCGACCGGCCCTGCCTGCGCGAGGAAGCGGTCGGCCTCTCGATCCCGATGCTGGAGCAGGACGAGCCGAGCCCCTGGAACGAGCCGTACGCATCGCTCGGCGGCATCGCCGCGGGCGACTTCGACGGCGACGGCGACGACGACCTCTTCGTGCCCAACATCGGCAACGTCCACCTCTTCCGCAACGACGACGGCGCCTTCACCGACGTCACGAAGGAGATGGGCATCGAGCACCACGGGCCGGCAGCCTCGGCGCTCTTCCTCGACACCGACAACGACGCCGACCTCGATCTCCTGATCGTCGATCATGCGACGGCAAAGCTGAGGAACGACCGCAAGATGCTCGAGAGCCGCGACTGGATGCTGACGCTTTACCGCAACGACGGCAAGGGCTTCACCGACGTCACCAAGGCGGCGAAGCTCGGCGGCGTCAAGGGACCTGCGACGAGCTGCTGCGCGGCCGACTATGACAACGACGGCTTCGTCGACTTCTTCGTCGCCTGCTACGCCGACGTGATCAGCGAAGACCAGGCGATGATCGGGAACATGCCGAAGGGGAGCGTCACCGACTCCCGCGACGGCGCGCCGGACCAGCTCTGGCACAACAACGGCGACGGCACCTTCACCGAGGTCGCGGTGAAGGCGGGCGTCGCCGATCCCGGGCGCGGCTACGCCTGCGCGTTCGGCGACCTCGACGCCGACGGCCGGCCCGATCTCTACGTCGCCAACGACTTCGGCAGCACCGGTGCGTACCGCAACAAGGGCGACGGCACCTTCGAGAAGCTCGACGGGGCCCGCGATCGCGGCCTGGGCATGGGCGTGGCGTTCGGCGACATCGACAACGACGGCCGCGACGAGATCTACCTCTCGAACATGTACTCGACCGCCGGAAACCGCATCCTCAACCGCAACCCGCAGGGGCTGAGCGAGGAGAAGCGGGCGCTGCTCCTCAAGAACGCGCGCGGCAACACGATGCTGAAGGCGAAGGGCGACGGGACGTTCGAGGACGTGACGCTGGCGACGAACACCGGCCGGGCGAACTGGGCCTGGGGCTGCGGCTTCGGCGATTTCGATCTCGACGGGCGGCTCGACCTCTACGTCTGCTCGGGCTACATCACGGGCACGACGCGAGCCGACCTCTGAAGCCCCTTCTGGCGCCTCGTCGGGGCGCGGACGAAGCACGAGGGGACGGAGAAGTGCGCCGAGACGCTCGGGACGGAGTTCGGGCGGAAGTTCCTGGAGACCTTCAGCGGCAAGTACGCCATGCGTCCGGACGCCCTGACGAAAATGAACGCGCTCGGCGGCTACGACTCGCGGCTTCCGGTGGCGAGCTTCAGCGGCCGCGAGCGGAACGTCCTCTTCCGGAATCTCGGGAACAGCACCTTCGCGAACGTCGCCGACGCGATCGGGGCCGGCTGCATCGAGGACAGCCGCGGCGTCGCGTTCTTCGATGCGGACGGCGACGGCGATCTCGACATCGCCGTGCGGAATTTCTTCCGCAAGCCGCTCCAGTTCCTCCGAAACGACATCCCGCGCGTGAAGGAGCCGCTGGTCATCCGGCTGCGCGGCACGAAGTCGAACCGCTTCGCCATCGGCGCGCGCGTGAAAGTCGCCGACCTGGCGCAGACCGTCCGCTGCGGCAGCGGCTATCTTTCGCAGTCGACCTACGACCTGCACTTCGGCGTCGCCAAGGGGCCCGTCACCGTCACCGTGACGTGGCCGGCGGGCGCGGAGGAGACGTTCGAAGTCCACGGCGGCATGCGCGCGACGATCACCGAGGGCGGCAAGGCGGAGGAAGTCGAGCTCAAGCCTGCCCGCGCGGTCGAGACGACAAAGCCCGCCGCCACGATCCGCGTCGGCGACGAGCTTCCCGCGTTCAAGGGCGCCCGCCGTCTCGTCGCGCTCTACAGCGGCTCGTGCGAGGTCTGCCGGAACGATCTCACGAGCTGGATGACGTCCGGGGTGAAGATCGAATGGCTCTGCATCGACGCCACAGACGCGGCCGCGGTGAAGCTCTTCCAGGGCCTCAACCTCGGCGGGACGCCGCAGCTCGTCGACGCCGAGACGCGCGCGAAGATCGGCGACGTGGTGACGCCGACGTTCCTCGGCATGGCGGATGGAAAGGTGGCGGCGAAGTTCTCGAGCGATCGATCGCTCGAGGACGCGATGAAGTGGCTGGGGCGGAAGTAGCGAGTCGCCAGGACGAACTGGCGACGGGTGACTCTCTAGCCCAACTTCCGCAGCATTTCCGAAACGGAGTGGTTTAGAGCCACCCGGAGGCAAAAAGAGGGTCCGAGTTGGCACTACATTTTGGGGGTGTCGAAGAGGGGCTTGAGCCGCTCGGGGAGGATG
>Ga0247727_10000640_pt1 | contig 85453 bp, 50 predicted proteins | sample WisWelCaveWW1625_FD_202498 | JGI IMG/M metagenome (GOLD analysis project Ga0247727, IMG submission 202498) | Biofilm microbial communities from Wishing Well Cave, Virginia, United States - WW16-25 | ecosystem: Environmental > Aquatic > Deep subsurface > Groundwater > Cave microbial mat | place...
ATTGCGGTGATTCTCCAAAAGCGTCGATAAAAAGCTGCCTGAAACTGCCCATATTGTTTTGGGGATAGGCGTCATGCTCGAAGTGTTCGTGAAACAAAGTTTCCCAGTTGGCTTGCAAGCAAGTTTGCGGGAGACTTCGCAAAACTTCATCTGCGTCGCTTGCCTCAAAATATCCCGAAGCCCGGTTGGGAAGCGAATATTCCACTCTGTCCAAGATGTCTTCAAAAAGCAGATCGCCGGAGTTCAAGCAGCTTGCATGAGGAATGAGAATGACGGCCGTGTGTTTGCTTTTTAAGTAAAGAAGCACTTTGCGCATGAACCAGGAGAGGATAGCCGACCCAGCTCGCAAATCTCTCGAGCGGCGGGACTCGGCAATAAAGTCCTGCACTGGTATAAGGCCAAGAGAAAAAATATATTTTGGCATAACGCCTCCAAAGTTAAATGGATGAAGCGAAACATCCTTGATTTTGATATATTCCAGGCATTTTTATAATAAAAACATTCGTTCATTTTGTCATGAGTCATTTGACTCAATTTTGTTCGTATCCCATGCCCTGTTTCAACACGACGGAATCATAATTCGGCCGCACCCAACCGAAACGGGTATAACGCGCGCCGGCGGTGAGAGAAACATCGCCAAAGTGGGCGAGCGTGTCGAAGATGAAAAATTCCGCCAGATCGATCAAAAATTTCAACAGCTCCGGAGATTTGTCGATCTCAATGGTCCGGCGGTTTTTCTCAATTAGCTCCTGCCAGTCTTTGGCGATCGCCGCGGTTTCCGGGGTTTTCTTCTCAGAGAATTCCCGCACGCGCTGCTCAAGCTCCTGCAGCGGCTTGTAATAATTCCCTTTGGCGGTCGCCATTTCGGGCTGGCGGCGAAACGGCAGGAAAATTTCAAAATGAACCCGTTGGCTGATTTGTCCGGCATAGCTCCAAAGCGCAAAAAAACTGCAAATGACCAGAATCACCAACGGCAACGCCCAAACCCACCATGCCAGCTTGAATTTCTCCCAAATCAGTGAAGCCAGAATACCGGTAAAAAAATTCAGCGCCGCAGCGGCAAGGAAAACCAGGACGATAACGCGGGCGATCTCCTGTCGGCGCGCAATGATCTCGTCGCCCATCTCGAAAGGCCGCTCCGGCCTTTCGGAAGCTGTTTCGCTCATTTGAGCACCTCATGCTTTAGATTCATTAACGTGTGAATGGTGACACCAAATTAGTGTCTTTCTCAACCTGGAGTTGGATACAATTTTTAAAAATACCACATAACTTCATCCCTTCCTGTTAATGGCCCTGCGCCTCGGAAGACTTGCTGTTTTCTTTTTGCTTTTTGCTGTTTATCTCAATCTTCCCATTCCCAAACACGCATCCCTTCCCCACATGCACCACCTCGCACGCTCGCAGCAAATCGAGAAACGGCACAAGATCGCCTTCGAGAATCATTTCGCCGACAAAGCCGCCCATCATCATTTCGGTTTTCTGCCGGTTGCTGCGGCGCTCCCAATCGAGCCAGCGCAAATTGCGCTGCACAATTTTAACCGCATCGGCAGCGACGAGCAGCGGATGAAACTCCCAATCAATCGTCGCGTTGGGCACGTGAAAATGCGCCAGCTCCAAAACGCGGCGGATCATTTTGAAGACGAGCATGCGGAAGGTGAAGTCGATCGTCAGGTCGTTGTTGAATTTGAGGCGGGTAGGTGTCAGGAAGTTGACGGTTAGGCGGCTCAAAAGCCCTTGCGGGTTGGACGGTTCGACGGTTGTTTCGTTCGCCGGTTTGCCCCGATTCTCATTTAAAGAAATCGAAGGAAAATCGGGGTTTGCCAGTTGCGGGGTTGGGGTTTCAAGCAGGCGCCTGGTTGCGCCATCGTAAAGCAGTCGCCAGTCATGATCATTTTCCCGATGATCACTGACCAGCGGCAAATTTTCACCGGCTTCCTGCTGTTTGCTTTTGCTGTTTGCCTTTTGCCTTCTATATTTTGCCAAAACACTTTTTCCAACTGAAACGGAATTCGTTTGAATCCCAATCCTTGCTCACTCATTTGTGAAACGGCAAAGATCGCAAACGGATGCAATTCAACGGCCTGGCCAATCAAGATGAGATCAAACAGCAGGGATTCGCCGGAACGGTAGAGACGGCGCTCGTCGAATGGTTCGAAGAGATAAGGACGTGGCGCCGTCGGAAGTCCACGCAGGAAACGCGGGACCTTATCGTCGGGTTCGATTAGCGTTTCAAACAGACGGGGATAAACACATTGCTTGCGCAGCATGCAGGTGGGGCAGGGTTGCTGCGGGCCCATGACACAAACAGTCCGGCGCAGGGCATGACCAAATGCCCCGCGGAGCAGCGAACCCTTGAAAGAAGGCAGAAATGCCTCTTGCCGGGCAGTGAGGCGAAAGCGCAAACGCTGGTAAGGAACATCTGGTAATTGGTAAGCCATTAAAAAGTCAAGTCTTTTTTTGTGGTTTTTTAGCGGTTGGACGGTTAGACAGTTAGGCGGGGTTAATGGACGAACAGTCCAACCGGCTAACCCTTCATAGCAAACGGAACGTAATCATCACCTTGTTGAATCGCTTTCGCGAGCACGGCGATTTGGTCTTGAAAAACGGCACGAAAGCCGCGCGGTTTGCCGGCAGTGTCAGCTGCGCCGGCCAGCTCGCCCAGCATGCGCTCGTATTGCATGAAGAATTTTTTCTTGCCGGCGGTGTTCAGATAAATGCCGCCTTCGGCTTGCGGCGCAAAATCCTGTTGGGTCAAGCTGCCGAGATTGAAGAGATTCAGGGCCAACCGATCGACCAGCGGATGGCGAAACTCTTCGAGCAGATCCAACGCCAGACCGGGCCGGCCGTATTCGACGGCGTGATAAAAGCCGAGATAGGGATCGAAGCCGGCGCCGTCGAGCAACGCTTGCAGCTCGGCGCCAACGACGACATAGCCGAAAGAAAGCACGGCATTGACCGGATCTTTGGGCGGCCGGCGGGTGCGCGTGGTGAAGGTCCACGGTGGGTTGAGCAGGCGGCCGAAAAGCTGGAAATAAGCGGCGGTGGCGCTGCCTTCGTAGCCGCGCAGGGAATCGAGGTTGGCGGCGTTCTCCGCGCAGTCGACCAGAGTTTCGATGGCGTCAATTTCCGCGCTCGTCATGCTCTCGGGATGATTTTTGCGATGCTCGCGCAGCATGCCGGCGGCGTTGCCGATTTTGTTGCGGACGACGGCTTTGGCGAGTCGCAGGCAGAAGTCCGCGTCGTCGTGCTTTTTAAATTGCGAGATGCGCAGCGGAATGTTTTTGGTTTGCGGCGGCGTCAGTTGGCCCAGCAGCTTGCCGGAAAGCGTGAAGATGGCGAATTCGATGCCGTGCTCCAACATTTCCTGCAAGGCCTGCGTCGTCACCTGCACGTTGCCAAAGAGCATGACGTGGTCGACGTCGGCTCAAGGGAGGTCGAGCAGGATCTCGTCCACGCGCGGCGGCCCGCCTTTTTTGCCGGGCGGCTTTTTGCAAAGCAGCAGGCGGTCGCCGCTTTTGCGCAGGACGGAGTTTTGCTCGATGAGGTAGAGGGTGGCCATGGGATGAACTACAAAAAGAAAAAGGTAAAAAGCAAACAGCAACGGACGAACCGGCGAACTGGCAAACCGTCTAACCGGCGAACCTTTACGCAAAACCAATTTAACCAACCCAACATCAAAGTCAAAACAAATTTTCGCGATAGCGCGCCAGCTTGTTGTGCAGCGTTTTCAAGCTGATGCCCAAGACTTCGGCGGCGCGGGTTTTGTTGTTGTTTTGCGCGGCGAGCGTGCGCAGGATGATGTTGCGTTCCGCCTCGTCCATTGTTGTGCCAATCGCGAGGTGGATTTCAGCGGAATCTTCTTGCTCAAAAAAATATTTGGGCAGTTCCGCCGCAGTAATTTGGCGGCCCGTACACAGCAACACGGCGCGCTCGATGACGTTGCGCAGCTCGCGCACGTTGCCGGGCCAGGCGTGATGGGAGAGTAATTCCAGAACTTCGCGAGAAAATCCCATGAGCCGTTTTCCCGCCTTATCGGCGTAGCGTTGAAGAAAAGCTTGTGCCAAGAGAGGCAAATCACCGAGGCGTTCGCGCAACGGCGGCAGCTCGATCTCCACCACGGCAAGGCGATAAAACAAATCTTCTCTTAAAATTTTCTCTTTGACGGCGCGGCGGGCATCGCGATTCGTCGCGGAAATGACGCGCACGTCGACCGAGATTTCCTTGCGGCCGCCGAGGCGGCGGAATTTTCTCTCTTCCAACACGCGCAGCAATTTGGCCTGCAACTCGTAAGGCATTTCGCCGATTTCGTCGAGAAAAAGCGAGCCGTGATCGGCCAGCTCGAAACAACCGGGTTTCTCCGCGAGCGCGCCGGTGAACGCGCCTTTTTCGTGGCCAAAAAATTCGTTCTCAAGAATATCTGCCGGCAACGCGGAGCAATTGACCGCAACGAACGGCGTTTTGCTGCGCGCGCTGCGTTGATGAACGGCGCGAGCGACCAGTTCTTTGCCGGTGCCGCTCTCGCCGGTGATGAGAATGCTGGCTTCGGATTTGGCAACGGCTTCGATCAATTTATAAATCTCGCGCATGGACTCGCTCTGGCCGGTCAACTCCTCGTAGCTCGTCAGCTCGCGCAACTGCGTCGCCAAGGCACGGTTGGAAACGGTGAGGGCGTTTTTCTCAATCGCCTTCGCGATGATTTGCTGCAAGCGCTCGCCCTCGACCGGCTTGGTCAAATAATCGTATGCGCCGATGCGCATCGCTTCCACCGCCGAGTCGATGGAACCATGGCCGGTCACCATAATCAGCTCGGTGGCGAGATTGTTTTCATTCAAGCGGCGGAGCAATTCCAGGCCGTTCAAGTCCGGCAAGGTGAGATCGACAACGGCGACGGCAATGTCTTCTTCCTGCAAAATTTGCCACGCTGCATTGCCGCTGGTTGCCGTTAAAATCGTGTAGGTTTCTTCGAGCAGCGTTTCGAGCGGCGCCAAAGCGCTTGGCTCGTCGTCGACGAGCAAGATTTTTTCGCGAGATTCGAGCACAGAATCGATGCAAATTTAAAAGTTTCTAAGCCGTCTACGGACGTAGCCTTCGTAGGCCGGAGGTGGCGCCTGAAGGCGCTACTACGAGCTATTTTAATTTAGTTGTAAAATCCTTGACTTGATTTTGCAATTTCTCCAGCTCACCGGCGATAAGCGCAAGATGTTTGAGCAGGCGTTCCTGCTGCGGCCCGCCGTCTTTTTTCGCGAGCATCTGCGCGGCTTCGAGATTGAGCTTGGCGTTATGAATCGGCCCGCGGATGTCGTGGGCAAGCTTGTCGAGGAGTTTTTTGAGATCGGAATTATTCATGCCGGTTGCCTGCCTGGTTTGTTGAGCAAATCAGTTTCAAAGAAAATACGGCGCAGCGAGCTTGACAAAGTCCTCGAAATTGCCACTGAATGAACAGATTCGTCTTTGTTCATCGTGCAAATGATGGGGGAATTTAGTGAGAAGTTTGCGATGGTAATCGCGCTCGTGATGCGGCGCGGAATCGGCGCGGATTATAACCCTGTCACCGGTTTCGATCAAAGCATAGCTATAGGATTTGATGCGTAACTGATTTTGGGGAAATGTGTACGTTTCTCGAATTGAGAACTTTTTGTTAAGTGATGGCCAATGTAAATGTAGTCGCAAAGTGCCTGAAAACGCGGCAAGGTAAATTTGTTCATATAGGTCAGAGATCAAATCACTCTTTGGTTCAGGCAGTTTTTGCAAAAACGCATAAATTTCCCATGCACGGTTTGAGATAAGCCATCCTTTCAATTTGTCAGGCAACATCGGCACTGGCTCTTTCTGTGCTAAGTTCCGCTTGAAACAGTTTGAAATACTGTCGATAGCATGTCGCCCAATCCAGAAAATCCTCTTGATCTTCGAGCGGTGTACCGACAATAAGTTTAAAAAAAATCTCTGATCTCATACGATATTTCTTCTCGTAGGCGTGCAGTTGTTCCACGAGCGTTGAGATCATTTTTTCACGATCGGGTTCGTAACGCATCGCTTCAGCAAGAAACTGTTCTTTGGTTATTTTCCGAAAGGATTTCTTCGCCTTCTTGCCGTTCTTGCCGTTCTTGCTGATCTTGCTTGATATTGCTTGCATGGTTTAGCCTCAAATTTAAATTTTAAAATTCATCGCCACACTCGCATCTATGACTTGCTCGCCCATATTTGCTCATCCCTTTCCCGCCGCATTTGGCGAATGTCCTCGGCAGAATCGAATTCTCCTTCCCAAATTTCTGCCGCTGCATCGCACATTGCCAACAACTCATCAGCTTGCTTTTGGCGTAGCGACGCTTCGTCTTTTGCCACTAAAGCCTTTGGGCTAAAAGTTATCGCGTTCAATTCTTCGCAGATGTGTGTTACGAGCTTGAGTTGCTCGGCCGGCGGCAGTTGTGTCACTTGTTGTTTCAATTGTTCGAAATTTATCTTGACGGGCATCATCATTCACCTCGGTTTTTGCTTCGCGATTCAATGTGATCTAAATGAAAATTCTTCACGAATTATAACATAATAATTTCCTCAACATAAAGCAAGATATACTCTTCAATTCGTCCGGCAATCGCTTTGTTCCGGCCAGACGGGCCGTCTGGGTTACGCGCCGTTGGCCAGCCATTTCTCCAACATACCGAGGATGTCTTTGCTCTCGAACGGCTTGGTGAGATAATCGTTGCAGCCGGCGTCGAGGGCCTTCTCGCGGTCGCCTTTCATGGCGCGGGCGGTCAAGGCGATGACCGGAATGTGCGCGAGCTGTTTTTGGGCTTTGAGCATGCGCGCCACTTGATAGCCGTCCAGGTTCGGCATCATGATGTCCATGAGGATGAGATCGGGACGCTGGTGCTGCGCGGCCAGCAAGGCCTTTTCGCCGCCTTCGGCAAAATCCACTTTATAGCCGGCGTTCTCCAAAATGAATTGCATCGCATAGCGCGTGCTCTCGTCGTCTTCGACAACGAGAATGCGCGGCGATTTGGGGCGATTGGCCAAAGAAAAACGCAAAATCGATTTTTCCTTTTTAGCCAAAATTTCTTTGCCCGTCGCCTTTTTGCCCTTTTGTTCACTGCGGATACGGCCGTCTCGGCCAGCCGCGCGGGCCGGCAAAGTCGATTCCGGAATATGCACGGTGAACTTCGATCCCTTGCCCGCCTCGCTGTCGATTTCGATTTTGCCATGAATGATGTCTAGCATTTTTTTCGAGATGGCAAGGCCGAGGCCGGTGCCGCCATGCCGGCGCGTTTCAGAATTTTCCAGTTGCCGGAACGGCTCGAAAATTTCTTTTTGCCGCGAGGCGGGAATGCCGATGCCCGTATCACGCACCGAGAATACGAGCGTGCGATCCTCTTTGCGTGCGTTAATTTCGATCTCGCCTTTTTCGGTAAATTTCACGGCGTTGCCCAGGAGGTTGGTCAACACGCGCGACAGGATGCTGCGGTCACTGCGGAACTGCTCGGGAAGGTTTTCGTCGAGGCGCACGCGCAGCGCCAGAGATTTTTTTTCACACAGGGGCTTAATGGAATCCGTGGCCTCGCGAACAATCTGCGCCGGCTCAAATTCCTCGATGCTGGCCTCCATTTTTCCGGCTTCGATTTTGCTGAGGTCTAAAATATCGTTGAGCAGAACGAGCAGATTCTTGCCGCTGCGCTGCACCACGTCGATCTGGCGCTTTTGCTCGACGTTGAGCGCACCGGGGACTTCGCTCAAAAGAATTTCGGAAAATTGCAAAATCGAGTGCATCGGCGTGCGCAGCTCGTGCGAAACGCTGGCGAGAAATTCCGAGATAAATTGGTTGGCGCGTTCCAGGGCCATGGCTTTTTCATCGGTCTCGTGAAACAGGCGCGCGTTCTCAATCGTCAGCGCGGCGCGATCCGCAACGTCGGCAGCAAAGGCGAGGTCGCGAGCATGCACAAAAACCGGGGCGGAATGAGCCGCCGGCGTGAGATAGGCCATATATCCGAGATTTCGCCCGCGCGAGCGTAAGGCGATGATATGTGCCGTTCCCAATTTGTTTGGCGCGGTTGTAGCCGCTCCGGGTGATTTAACTTTGAGGGCTTCTTTGATGAACGGCGGCAAAGAATTATCGTCGTTCAGCTCGAGATTGGCGATATCCATGGTGGCCACGGCATCGGCCAAATGCGCCAGCCACGTTGTCGAGAGCTCAGCCTCTTCCAATAAACGGCTTGATGATCGGCCACTTTTTGCTGCGGTTGCACCTAAAGCGCCGAGCCAGCCACGCTCTCTTGCCGGCAGCAAAACCACCAAGCACGGGCACGCAAAAGCTCGCGCGCCGATGCCGGCGATATCGCTCATCACGTGCTCAACCGCGCCGGCGATACGAAAGACTTGCCCGAGATCTGCCAGCACGCGCGCCTGGCGTTCGTTGCGTTGATGCAGCGCCAACAACCGGGTGTTCTCGATGGCGATGGCAGCGTCATCCGCCAGCAGCTCGAGATCGCGAACGCGCTGCAAATTCGGGCGGCGGCCATCTGCCGGACTCGCGACGACGATAAGGCCGACGATTTGATCGCGGGAACGGATTGGAACCAAGAGCGCGTCATTGCTCTGCCAATCGCCGTTTGGTACGACCTCAAGATTGGCCGGAAGAAAGGCCAGCCGTTTCGTTCCGGTCAATTGTCGGGAGTCGATGAAAAAAGATTGGCTGAGAAGAAAACGTTTGAGCAGATAAGGCGCAAATTCGGCATAAGGCACTTGCCGCACCTGGCGCAATGCCGCGGCGGACCGATTCGCCAAGCCGTTGTTCGCCACCAAGGCAAAAACCTCCTGATCCTGGCGCTGAAAAATTAAAACCCGCTGCCAGCCGAGCGCGGCAACCGCTTCGCTGATGCGAGTCATAATCATATCCAGGCCGACATTGAGACGAATGTCTTCGCCGATCTCCATAAGCTTGGCGAGCTGGCCGACACGTTGTTGCAGCTCGCCGGTGTGCTCTTGCAACGAGGCTTCCGATTGTTTGGCGCGCGCGATTTCAGTCGTTTTTTGAGCCAACCTTTCCTCAAGTTGCTGCGACCTGGCCTCGAGCTCTTTGTACGAGGTAACATCGCGCTCGACCCAGAGATAGCGAATGATTTTTTCTTCTTCATCTGCCACCAAGCTGACAGAGAGATCGCCGGTAAACCGGCTGCCATCTTTGCGGCGACCGGGCACTTCTCCACGCCAGGATTTGTGCTGAAGCAGGCGGCGATTGATTTCCGCCAGCCGTCCGTCCTCGCCGTCGAGGTGGTACGCTTGCGGCGTGCGACCAACGATTTCGCTGCGCGCAAATCCGGTGATTCTTTCAAAGGCTTCATTGGCGTAAAGAATCTTGCTGTCGGTGTCGGTAACAACAACACTATCGCTGGCGTTCTCAACGCACTGCTGAAAAATTCGCAGTTCTTTGGTTTTTTCGGCAGCGGTGCTCTCCAATGAGCGCGCCGCCCAATGCCGTGCGGTGAGGTCTTGCAGACTCAGATGAGTCGCATAGATTTTGTCGTATTTATCGCGCAATGGCGCGGCAAAGACTTGGAGTAACTTTTCCTCACCGGCATCAAGATGGCGAATTTCCATCAGGGAGGTCCGGCCAAGCCTGGCTTCCTGCATCGAGGGTGTCAGCTTTTGGTACAACTCGCGCGGCAACAGCGCGGAAAGTTTTTTTGCGGTGGCCTGGGAAACCGGCGAGTTTGTTTCATTGGTTTTGGCAGATGAAATTATCGGAGTGGCGGATTTACCGGATTGGGCTTTACCTGAAGAGACAGACTGCGCAGACGAGACAGGAGGTGTTGCGGCAGAAACGAGTTGCAAAAAATTGGGATTAGCATAAACAATACATTCGTCGCGGTCGAGGTGAACCACGGCCTCGCGGTTCAATTCCAAAATGGCGGCCTGCCGGCGATTTTCTTCTTCGAGCTTGAGGGCATTTTCCATGAATCCGGCGCGCAGCTCGGATTCCAGGCGCAGGAAGCGCACATGATCGGCGAACAAACCGATGATGATCAAAAAAGCCGCGAAGCCCAGAGTGGCGTAAGCCAGCAGCGGCGCCGGCGGGAGAAAATGGAACAATGAAAGGGCGCCGGCAAACACGAGCGAGGCGAGCGCCAGCCAAAACCACAATGCCACGCGCTCGCGCCACAGCCGATAAATGGCAATGCCCGCCGCAATAATGAAAATTCCCGCGACGATGCCGACAAAAATTTGGCGCAACGCGGCGTTGAGGGCGAGATGAAAAATGCCATACCCTTCACCGGCGCCGCAGGCAATAACAACGGCCAACAAACTCAAAAAGACAATTTGCCAGCGCATGAAAACGCGGCGCGCTTGCGGCGGCTGATTGAGACGCGAAGATGAGAGCACGGCGCCAAGCCATATTCCACTAAAGCCGAGACAAAAAACATAGAAAATCAGCTCGCCACTCACCAATTTTTGCACCCAAACCAGGCCGAGCAAGGCGTGGCCGATCGTCACCAGCACAAAAATCGCCGCGAGCAGCATCGCGGTGGCAAGGCCGGCAAAAACGCCAAGGCTTTGCATGCGGTAAGCACGCTCGGAAAGCCCGGTGGCAAATATGGTGAGAAATGCAACAATGCTCAGGATGGTGGCCGATCCCGCCGCATCGAGGGCAAAAACATTGGCGCCGTTTGGGATGATCCAATCAAACATAATTATGAGATGGCTCAACAATTCGAGCGCGCGATTCAAAATTCGGGAAAGTGTGAGAGCGCCTATAAAAGCATTACGGCATATCTATATTCGCGCGCTCTTCAAAAGAAAGGTTAAAATACAAAATTTTTTCCAATATATCAAGCTTGGGAGAAAAATGAAGTCGGACTTGTGCTGCGAGATTCTCTAAAACTTGAAGCATCATCGTGCACAAGTCCGACTTCGCATATTATTCACTCGTCAGGATCAAAACGCGAGGCGCCGTTGGCGGGAAGATTCAAAATATACGCCCACGCGGTTGTGGCGCCGTTCTCGGTTTCAACCGAAATTAACTTTCGCACAAACAGGCTGCGCTCGATTTGATCCGGCCAATATCCTTCGATGACATCGAGCGTGTTAAAAAATGTTAAAGGATCAAAAATTTCGAATAGCTCGCCGTATACGCGCCGTCCATTCTCGTGCGGCGGTTCCGGCATGGCAGTAGTTGTGGGCAAACGCGGTCGTGAACCGCCATCCGCTACACGAATGTTTACAGATGAATCAACCGCTGCAGAGTCAACCATTGCAGGGTAAACCACCAAACCGGGAAAGTCCCCAATGGCGTACAACGTGCCATTGGCCGTCGCTGGGCACAAAAATCCTGCCTTTTCGCTGGACAAAAAACGCGTGCGCGACATGCCGCGCGTGAGCGCACCATAAACGAACAGCAAGTTATAGGCTTCGAAATCATCCATGCACCAATGCCATCCTTGTTTCCAAGATTTAATAATCGTTATTGTTAATATAGAAAATTTGCTTTGGAACGCAAACGAAAAACACGATGGCGGGCAATTTAAGCCGGCAAAAAAAATTTATTTTTTTAAAATTGCATGCAACTTTTTAAAAGAAATGCTGTCTAATATAACAGCAACGGTTGATGCTGTACGAGATAAAATATTGTGAGGTTGGGCAAGTATATGGTAAGTGTATAAGTTCTTTTGGCAGTGCTCCACTGGATAAAAGCGGCCAATTTCTAATATGCCGTTATTACCGATTTTTTAATATAAATATGTTGGCCGCTTTTGTCCAGGAAGATGCAAAGGAAAGACAAAGATGTGACATTTAGTTCATCCCATTGCGGATGAATGAAAATAAAGAACCTCCCGCGTGACCTAAGGAAAAGGCGATCCGTGCCAGCGGATTGCCTTTTCCATTTTTATTCATGGGCATTCATTTTATAGGCGTCATTGCATATTCCCCCACAGCCCGTTCGGCGGATTGCGCGGCAAGCTGATCTTCCTCGGTAGCCATCGGCAACGTCACCACGAGCTGGGTGCCCCCTCGCGGAACGAAATTGATTTCCACCATGCCGCCGCTTTGTTGAACGATCTGGCGGAGCTTCCACAATCCGAGTCCAGAATGAGAAGTGGCTTTGGTTTTGAAAAACGGCAGAAAAACTTTGCTGACCAGCTCGGGACTGACGCCGCGGCCATTGTCAGTCAGGACGAGGCGAACACGCGATTGTTCAGTCAGGGTTTCGACGTGTACCACAACTTCGGTAGCTTCGGCTTCACGCGAATTGCGAATGGCTTCGTCCAGGCCGGCTTTGATTTTGGGAATGGCTTTGACGAGAATGCGCGCCGGCATCTCCGGAAGCTTGAGGCTCAAAATTTTGCTCCAGCGGCGCTGCTGCGCCTGCAACATTTCGCGCAAATCCAACGGCACAGCCGGCGCCTGAGCCAAATAAGCGCCAAATTCGATGAGCTGGCGCAATATCGCGTTCATTTCGCTGGCCGAGTTTTGCGCCCAATTCACCACTTCCAGCGGGCTAACCGGCGTGTTTTGTCCGGAATCCTGCCGGCGCGCCACGCCCACGGTAAGCGCGCTTTTCAGCAAATCGAGATAGCCTTGAATGCCGGCGAGTTTATTGTTCAAAATGTCGCCCATGCCGGCCATCAGATCGACGAGCGCCAATTGTTTTTGATTTTCGACCAGGCGCTGTTCGAGCTGCCGCCATTCGCTGATGTCTTCGCACGTGAGGATGACGTAACGCAATTCGCCGCGCTCATTCTCAATGCTGCAAGCATGAACGAGGCAGGGAAACTTTTTGCCGTCCCGCCGCAAGCCCTCCACTTCAATGCCGCTCTGGCTGGTCATCGATTCCGGCCGGCCATTGGCTGTGAGCGCGCCATTGCGCACGACTTCGCGCAGCGCCGCCCAGAGCATATCACGCGTCATTTTTTCGCTGGTGAGCAAATTGTGCAGCTCGTGCCCGAGCAAATCTTTCAGGCTGTGGCCGAACAGCTCGGCGCCGCTGCGGTTGGCCTCCACGACGAAACGTTTGTCGTCGACGACGAGCAAACCAACTGGCAGCGAATCTTTGATGTTGGAAACAAAATCCAACGTTTCCTGCAAACGCCGGGTTTTTTCTCCCACGGCTTTTTCAAGCTCGGCGTTGCGCCGGTGGACGTGCCGGACGCGCCAACGATGGCTGCCGTAAATCAGCCCCGTGACAATCAGCAAACTGCTGATGATGAACCACCACCGGCGGTAAAACGGCGGCAAAATTTCGAATTTCACTTGCGCCGTTTCAGCCGAGGAAACGCCGAAGGCATTGGCGCCTCGCACGCGAAACGTGTACTCACGCGGCGACAAATTCGTGTAGCGCGCGTGATCTTCATCGGTTGGGCCGATCCAATCACCGTCGAATCCCTCCAAATAATATTGCGAGCTGGCGTATTTTTCGTTAATAAAAGACAGGGTGCGGTAATGAACGGTGAGGGAAGTTTTGGCGCGGGCTTCTAGTTGCAGGCCATCTTGGCGGCTGTAATTTCGCCCATCGACTTCGATCGATTCGATGTGAACGCGCGGCGGTGTTGTTGACGGCAGCAGCTCCGAATAAAACTTGGTCGCACCACCCGCCGTGCCGAACCACAAGTTGCCATCGCGATCACACAACGCGGCGCGAGTGTTGCATTCGTTATCTGCCAAGCCGTGTACGGCGCTGAGATGAAAAATCGGCGACATCTTCTCCGCTGAATTTTGCGGCGATACGGCTTTATCGCTCGCCTTGTTATCGACGGCAACTTGGCGTTTCATAAATTCGCTCAAGCTCGCGGCATCAAAGCAGTCGATCCCGGCGTTCGTGCCGAACCACAAACGCTGCCGGCGATCCTCGGTGATGAAGTACACCACGTCGTCGGTCAAACCGGCAGCAGTATAGAAGGTATAAAATTTATCTTGATCGTACAACGCCGCCCCGCCTCGGCGCGTGCCGAACCAAAGCCGGCCGCTCTCATCCTCAAAAATACAATAAACCTCTTCCGCGGGCAGACCGTCCTGGCGACGAAAAACTTTCTGCGCGTTGCCGTGCTGCATAAACAGGCCGGCGATGGTCGCAATCCACAATCGCCCTTGGCGATCTTGCGCTATGCTATTCACCGTATTGCTCGGCAAGCCGTTTTCTACCGTCAAACTCTTGAAGGTGCCGCCAATATAACACAGCGCTCCGGCAGTGCCGGTGGCGAGCCACACTTCGCCGGTGGGGGCGCAATAAATGTCGTTGATCCGTTCAGCCGGAAAACCCGCGGCTTTGTCAAAAACTTGCCACGTCTTAGGACGGGTAACGAGATCTTCGGAAGGGATGCGCACCGCGCCGCCGTGTGTGCCGATCCAAATGGCGCCGGAAGGCTCGCGCTCGAGTGCGTGCATGACGTTGTTGGGAAGTCCGCTGCGCGTATCGCGAATGATTATTGAATCGCCGGCAACGACGGCCAGGCCGCCGCCGTTGGTGCCGATCCAAATACGGCCGCGGCGGTCTTCCAAAAGGCTATAAACCGGCGCCGCCGGCAAGCCGTTGCGTGGCAAAAAATTTTCAATGAACGTTCCGAAAAGTTTGCAGACGCCGCCTCCCCACGTGCCGATCCACAAGTTGTTTTCGTAATCAACGTAAAGCGTGGCGATGCGGTCGATGGACAAACCGTGGCGGCGGTCAAAGTGGCGAAAGCGCTGGTGGTGCGAAAATCCATTGGAAAATTTTGCCGCGTCAGCGGTTGAGGCGGGATCGAATTTCGACAAGCCGCTGCGGCTGCCGATCCACAGTTGGCCTTGTTGATCCTGCGCCAGCGCAAAGATGTCGATATCAACGAGGCCGTCTGGCGCGCCGTATGTTTGCAGCTCGTGGCCGCGCACGCGCGTCAACCCTGCTTGCGTGCCGATCCACATCACACCGCTGCTGTCACACAAAATGGCGCGCGCGCGATTGTGCGCCAAACCGTCCGTCGTGGTAAGTGTCCGCACGCTGTCGCCGCGCCAGATATTGACGCCGTCTGCCGTGCTCATCCAAACTTCGCCGTCCGGCGCCAGCGCCATGGCGAAAATAAAATTATTCTCGGCGCCGCGCCGCGTGCGCTTCGTCACAAAAATATTATTCGCCAAACGGCAGGCCCCGGCATTGGTGCCGAGCCACAGCGCGCCTTCCGCATCTTCGAGAATGCTCGTGACGCGATTGCTCGGCAGCCCGTGGGCTTCGGTAAAAACGCTGACCGTCGTATCGCCGGTTTCCGAATTGTAGACGAAACGAACCAAGCCTTCATCGGCGCCGATCCACAACGCGCCGCGGCGATCCTGATAAATATCGTGTACGGCGCCTTGCAAAACGCCGTTGCCCGCGGCAATGCGTTGAAAGCTGCGGCCATCGTAACGAACCACGCCGTTCTCATACGTGCCGAACCAAAGATAGCCGGCGCGATCCTGATGGACGGCAATGACTTCGCTCTGCGGCAGGCCGTCACTCGTGCTGTAGGCGCGAATTTGCAGCAATTGTGCAAAAAGAGGGGAGCAGGCGAAAGCGAAAATGAGCAGCACTCCCAGCCGCATAATTCGCTTTTTCATGACTTTTACCATTCAAATGAAACCGATTGTTGGCAGCAAGTCTTTGGAAGTCTTCGCCTCGTGCAGAGGGTTGCCCCGGAAGTGTCGTAGGAGTTGAAAGCGGTTGCCGTGCGTGATGAAAGTGCTGCCTTCCAAAGGCTCACATAATTATCCAACCTTGTGTGAAATCTGTCTTCCGCTAGAATCTTTTTATAACTCAAGATGATTGGGCTGAATACAAAAAAAAAGATTCTTACAGAATGACATCTACTCATTAAGGGCCAAAACTACAGTCATTGCGAGGCGTTTTTTGCCGAAGCAATCTCCTGGTTTTCAAAGGATTGCTTCGCTGAGAAACGCTCGCAATGACTTTATAAATAACCTTAACAAGTATGATGGACGCGTTAGGGTTGAATAATTACAGCGTAATTTAAACCGCTCCCTGAGCTCACAGCGACGTAACTTGGCCGCGATAAATTTCTTGCGAAATTGCCGCGATAGCGCGCTGGGCTGTTTTTTCCTCCTGAATTCCACTTGTTAATACCACCAGAAGATACGGCTTGCGGGCTTTGCCGGATTTTTTTTGCGCTGAGAATATTCGTCGCCAAATTGCTGCTCACCGTGATCATCTGCTCGACGAGCCGGCGGATCGTCATCTTTTTGCCGATGGCGCCATAAATGGCTTCGTCGCTGTCATCGCCGATATCCAAACGATAAGACGAGCCATCGACAATACTGTTAAATTGATTTTTTACTATTAAGGAATCGTCGAGGTGGAATTTCCCCTGCTCGGCCTGCCGGAACACTTCGCTCATCACCGGCACTTTCATCGTGCTCGCCGCATGCAGCATTTTGCGCTCGTTGAAGAAAAACTCTTTGCCGGTTTCGAGGTCGCGAAACGCCACGCCGATTTCCGCGTGCAAGCTGTCGGCGAGGTGTTGGATGAAGTGCTGAAGTGAAGTTGGTCGAGGTGGTGTAGCGAAGGAGTGGGTATCTGCGAGAAGAAGGTCTGTTGGTGCCGCTGCTGTAGGAGGTGCGGCTAATTTTTGTGCGCCCCATTTTATATGGTCCCCGGCCTGCGGTCTAAAAATTGCGCCCGCTAAACTGCCGCAATCCGGATGCGGGCTGCGCAAGCCGAAGCCCCAAATTTGGCCCCGGCTTGCCAACCCGAGAATAAGAAATGACGTCATGATGAGGTACATGTCGTTTGAACTCATACCCTTTTCTCGTACTCCTTCTCTTGCTCTTACTCGCTTTGCAAAATTTTAAAAGCGAATACGAGCGGGAGTACGATTATGAGCAACTATGAACCCGTAACCCTGCAGACGTAGCGAGCTTATTCGGTTGTCGCTTTTCAGACGAGCCGTCTAGGTTACGATTGCAACTGCGCCAAAATTTCCTGCGGATCCGGAAAACGTCCCATCTTTTTCTTGGAAAAAAGCAATTGGCCTTCTTGTTTCACTTCGAAAACGCCGCCGCTGCCTTCGATCAGCTCGATCTGGCAGCCCGGGAAACGCTTCGCAATTTCCGCCTTCAAACTGGAGGCGCGAGGGAAGTAGTTTCAAACCGTGCAATATTGAATCGTGACTTTCATTGTAAAACGAAAAAGTTTAATATTATTTAAAGAATTAATTTTTGAGTTAAAGTCATTGCGAGCGCCTTTCAGCGAAGCAATCTTTTTTGCGCAAATTCCAGCAGATTGCTTCGGCTCCGTTTTGCGGAGTCCCGAAAAGCGGGACAAAAAGCGCCTCGCAATGACATTAAAAACCAAACCTAAACGCGTATTGATGACCATCCAGACACGATACTCAGTATTATAGCAAGTCCGCTTACACAAGGACTTCGTCGGTATAAACTTTCTCTCTGGTCCGGCGGCGACGCGATGGCGCAGCCGAAAAATCGCCGTATTCGCTTTTGAGATTTTCCGGATTGAGCGGGTGCAAATCCGAGGGCACGAAGCGGCCGTCTTTGCGGATCATCTCGCCGTCGAGCCAGATTTCGCCGCCGCCAAATTCCGGCGTTTGAATCATCACCATGTCCCAATGAATCTGGGAGCGGTTGCCGTTGTCGGCGTTCTCATACGCATTGCCGGGGGTGAAATGGAACGAGCCGGCGATCTTCTCGTCGAAAAGAATGTCGAGCATTGGCCGGTTGATGAACGGATTGAAGCCGAACGAGAACTCGCCGACATGGCGCGCGCCTTCGTCGGTGTTGAAAATTTCGTTCAGCTTGGCCGACTTCGCCGCCGAGTCCGCCGTCGCGTCGATGATCTTGCCGTTGCGAAACTCCAGCTTGATGTCGGAGAACGCCACGCCCTGATAAATCGTCGGCGTGTTGAAACTAATCACGCCATTCACTGAACTCCGCACCGGCGCGGTGAAGCATTCGCCGTCGGGAATGTTGTATTCGCCGCCGCAAGGTATCGCCGGAATGCCTTTGATGCTGAAGTTCAGCTCGGTTTCCGGGCCGAGAATCTGCACGCGGTCGGCGTTCTCCATGCGATCTTTCAGCGCCTGCATCGCCTCGGTCATGCGGCCGTAATCCATCGTGCACACTTCAAAGTAAAAATCTTCGAAGGCTTCGGTGCTCATGCCGGCCTGTTGTGCCATCGACGAGTTCGGATAGCGCAAAACCACCCATTTGGTTTTGAGGCGAATGTCGTGGTGCACCGGTTGAAAAATGTGCCGCTGCAAATAGCTCATCTTGATGCCGGGCACGTCGGACATCTCACAGATATTGTCATTGCCGCGCACGCCGATGTACGCGTCCATTCTTTCCATGCGGAATTTTTCGATTTCACCGAGCAGCCGAAAGGCCTCTTCACCGTATTTGCGATAAAGCTGCCGCAACACCTTGTTGTGCTTGGTTTCGACAATCGGAATCGCGCCGCAATCAACCGCGGCATCAATGAGCGCGTTGGTAAACGCCTCGGGAACGTCAAATGCTTCTATTAAAACGCGCTCGCCTTTTTGCAAACGCGTGGAGTGCGACGTCAACACCTCCGCCAGCCGTGCAAGTCGTGGATCATTCATAAAACAACTCACCAAAGTTGAAGTTCATGGTGCCGATCGCGCAACGGACGTATTCCTTCGGACGTAGTCTTGGGGACGCCGCTTCAGACACCGCCTAGCCGAGTCCTACCTCCTGACTCGAATGTATTGTCCTACCCCTGGGAGCTACCCGAAAGAACACTTTCCCTGGCGGGATACGGCAAATATAATAATTAAAAAGCAGATTGTCAATCCCGACTTTCCTTTAATTTTTATGGCTAAAGAAAATCGGGGAGGTCATATTATCATGGGTGGGGTGCAAAGTTGTACAGACCTGTAAAAAAGTGTATCACCGCGGCTATAGCAAAAACGAAAATGTAATACCTGCATACATGCGAAAATGCGGAGAGCGGATGGCAAGTTTTTTTTGTGGATTTTGGGGGATCCGATAAGATTTATCTTATTTGCTCATACAGCAACAATGACCAACCAAAGCACTAAAAATCAAACTCTTCCGTCTTGGGCCCCTTATCCCGGCTTATAGACTATATTCTACTTTGTCTAAATCGCCTTTTTGTACACCTTTTTTATCCCCGCTTTCCGTTCATGATGGTTGAATAAATTGCAAATATTAGGCCAAATACAATTTATCATACAGTCGCTTTAATCGAAATGGCCTTACATATATTACTAAACTTTTCAGCTTTGGTTCGCCATACGCAATAAAAAATCTGGGGTAAAATACACAAATCCACTACAAATGTCAAGACAAATGTTACTAAAATGTAACAATTTATTCAGTCAATCCAATCGATGGACGTATGTCCAACGCCCATTTTGATGTCGAAATCGAGACGGCCGGTGGCTTCGTCGTAATTTTCCGAATAGTGCATGCCGCCGCGCTTTTGGAAGCCGTGCAAGCTGATGGGCGAGAGAAACGAGCCGGACGGATGCACTTTCGCGCCGATGTGGCGCGCCAACAAAATGGTGTTCTTGCCGACGCCGAGATTCATGTCGACGCGGCCGTCGTTCTTCCACTCGCCGTCAAACGAAAGCCGCGAGGTGCCGACGCCGCCGTTAAAATCGAGCCGGCGGAAGTTGGCATTGCACAAGCCTTTTGCCTTCATCTCCGCGGCGCCGGAATTGATGCTGAGGCTCGGGCGCTCGGAATTGGGTTCCAGAAATTCCAGGTTTAATTCTCCTGCGCCGACGTTGAGATTGAGATCAACCACTTTGAGCGCCGTCAAATCAAACTGGCCGTCAATGGCGCCGGCGTCGATTCTGAAATCGATGGGGATTTGCGGGCTTAATTTGATCCGCCAGTCATTGTCGCGAAATTTGTCGAGCGAAAGATCGCCGTTGCGCTCGCGCGGGCTGCGTATCCGCAACGTCGGCGAAGATGAAGACGAGTCAAAATCGATGTAGGGGCGATTCTCCTCGCGGTCGAATTGCAAGTCGAGATCGGCGAGCAGGCCGGTGGTTTCACGCTCAATCGTCAAATGCCCGCCGTTGTACTCGATGTCGAGACGCAATGAAGCCGCGTTGCCCAATTCAATCTGCCGGGTCTCGACCAAAGCGCCTTCTCTTTTGCGCGATTCCCGTGCTTCGCGTTGCGCGCGGCGTTCGGAGGGGCGCTCGTCGCAGCCCAACAACAGCAGCGCGCACAACACCAAAGCAATCTTCGTGTATTTTAACATGGTTCTTCCTCCTCACTTAACGTTCGTGGCAATTCTTTCAGGCTATGCCCACCGGGGGCTGAGTGCTAGCGTCTGAAGGCTACGCCCGTGGGGGCGCAACTACAAACGGTGTGATAATTTTTCCTGAACTTTTTTAAAAGCCGCCTCCACCGATATAGCGCGCATGCAATCACATACGCGCGATCGGGATTGGCGGCAGCGCATGCATTCCTTTTGCTGCGACATCAGCACATCGGCCAGCCGGCCGTACGGACCCCAACGCTCCGGTCGCGCGGCTCGAATCGGCGGATAAAACGCCACCACCGGCGCGCCAGCCATGACGGCAAGATGAAGCGGTCCGGTGCTGTTGCTAACAAAGACGGCGGCACGTTGACACAATATCGCCAGTTCTATAATAGTTAAACGGGAACAGAGCGAGCGAGGTTGCGATTTTGTTTGCCGTTGAATTGCCGCAATCAGATTTTCTTCTGCGGGGGCCCCGGTCAAGATGACCTGCGCGCCGAGTTCGTCGTGAGCCAGATCTGCGAGACGAGCAAAATATTCCGGCGGCCAATCGCGCGAGGAGCCGCCGCTGCCCGGATGGAGAATAATCGGCTTTGTGCCAACACCCAGAGCGTTCAGTTTCGCCTCGATTTTTTCCCGCTCGGCTTGAGGAAGAGCAAAATGAAATTCGATTTCTGTGGCGTCAATGCCGAGCGGCTGCAGCAAGCGCAGATTGTATTCGGCCTCATGGCGCGCCGCAGTTTTGCGATGCTCGAAAACGCGCCGATTGAAAAGAAAACTATACCAACGATAACCGGTGCCGATTCGCAACGGAATGCCGCTCCGCCGGACCGCCCAAGCCAGGTTCGGCCGCGGGTACAACATAATCGCCGCATCGAATTGCCGGCGTCGCAGTGTTTGCGCCAGACGCCGCATGTCGCCGCCGACCTCCGCGCCATCGAGCGTCAAAGTTTCGTCCACATGCGGGTGGCAGCGTGTAATCGCAGCGGTATAATGTCGCACCAAAAACGTAATATGCACCTCCGGCCAATTTTTTTTCAACGCAGTCGCCACCGGCGTGGAAAGAATGACGTCGCCGAGCCGGTCGGTGCGGACCAGCAGAATCTTCCGCAGGCTCATGCCCCGCTTTCAGGCGATTGCCGGCGGCGCTCTTGAATGAAATTGACCAGCGTCGGCATGATGCGCTGCAATTCCGAGTCGATCATTTGGGCGCAAACGCGGTAAGTTTCTTTGTCGCTGCCGATGGGATCGAAAATTTCATCATCGTCGGGATCGTCCTGGCTCGCCGCCTCGTTGCTATTTCGCGCGAACCGTTTGAGCAGAAAAACATTCTCGCGATATGGCGGAAAATTTTCATGCAGGTAATCGACGTGCTCGTGCGCCATGGCCAAAATCAGGTCGGCTTCTTCCACCAGCTCGTCGGTAATGCCTTGCGAGTGATGTTGCGAAATGTCGCCTCCTCTCTCCTGCACGATTTCAATGGAGTTGCGCGCCGCGGGCATCCCATCGATGCCGAGCGTGCCGGCGGATTCGATTACCACCTCGTCCTGCAATCTGGAAGGCAGCTTGAGGCGCAGCAGGCCTTCCGCCATCGGGCTGCGGCAACTGTTGCCGCTGCACACAAATAATACATGAAATTTTGAATTTTTGCTCAAGTGTCCAATTCTCCGATTTTTTTGATAATTTCCATTGTGGACACGGCGCCGGCGCGGATAAGCCGCGGCGGCTGCGTCGTCACGTCAAGTATCGTCGAGGGTTGGCGGTTGAGCGGCGGTCCACTGTCTAAAATCAACGCCAAGCCTTTGCCAAAAATTTCGGCGATTTCTTGGGCCGAGGCTGCAACCGGCTCGCCGCTGCGATTGGCGCTGGTTGCAATAATCGGCGCGCCGAGGCCGCTTGAAATTTCACGAGCGAGACGGGCCGCCGGCAGCCGCATCGCGATCTTGCCGGTATCACCGATCAGCATCATCGGCACGATTGGCGAAGCTTTGAAAATTAGCGTCAACGGCCCCGGCCAGAATTGCTCGGTCAGCGCTTCGGCAATCGGCGAAATTTCCCCGGCATAATCAGCCAGCATCGATTTTTCCCCGATGATCACCGGCAGCGCCTTTTCCGCCGAGCGGCCTTTTAATGCAAAAACTTTCGCGACGGCCAGAGTCGAGCGCGCATCACCGCCGAGGCCATACAGCGTGTCGGTCAAGTACGCGATGACGCGGCGATTTTGCAAAGCGGCTACGGCAGTGGAGATGGCGGCAGCGTCGGGGTTTTGAGAATCAGTAGCGATGAGCTGCATTAAAAATCTTCAATCCAAATGATCCTATCACGACTAAGCCGCGTCATTTATTTCGTAAACTTTACCGTATCATTATCTCCAAAGTTTTATTTTGAACATGAATAGATGCAGCATTTAGCAACGTCAACACTCGCGCAAAAACTTCCTCGACTGAAATCTCCAGCATGCACGCATGCGTCCCAATCGGGCACTGCTTGCTGCCGTGCGAGCTGCACGGCCGGCAAGAAAGATTTTTTTCGATGACTACATGCCCGTCGCCAAACGGCGCGAAGCCGAACGCCGGCACCGTCGGTCCGAAAATCGTGACGACCTTGCAACGAGTCGCGACACCGAGATGAGTCGGCGCACTGTCGTTGCTCGCCAAAATCTGGCAGCGGTCTATCAGGTCGGCGGATTGGCGGAGCGTGAGCTTGCCGGCGGTGTTGAGGCAAGCCTCGCCGATTTCGCGCGCGAGACGAGCACAAAGCTCGACGTCGCTTGGCCCGCCAATCAAATAAATCTGTGCGCCGGTTTCGGCGATGAGCCGCCGCGCCAACTCGGCGAAGCGTTCTGCCGGCCAGCGTTTCGTTGCCCAAACCGAGCCTGGCGCCAGCGCGCAAAACCACCTTCCTTTTATATTGTCGTCAAAAAAGCTATCGACGATCCGGGTGTCCGCTTCATCCCAAATAATTTTTGGGGGCGGAATTGGGATTGCGCCATTCAACGCGTGGAGCAGATCCAGATTGCGCTCCACTTCGTGTTTTTGGCGATATGGCACACGCTTCGTAAAAAGCCATGCGCCGGCGCTGCGATCGAATCCGACGCGCTGCGGGATTTCTGCCAACCAAACGAGCAGAGCGCTACGCAACGAGCGATGCGGCACCAACGCGAGGTCGTACCGCTCTTGTTTCAATCGCCTTGCCATTTTCCACAACGCCGCCAGTCCGCGCTGGCGGCCGCGTTTGTCAAAGACCAATACCTGATGAACGAAAGAATTTTTTTCTAAAAGATTCGCTGCTGCCGGAATCACCATAAAATCGATGCGGCTGCCGGGAAATATTTGCTGCGCGGCTTCGGCGAGCGGCGTGGCCAAAATCACGTCGCCGATGAAAGCCGTTTGCACGATCAAAATTTTTTTCCGGCTTGCCACTGATTACGGGTCACTGAATACTGGTTACTGGCTTGGTTTTCCACCGGCGATGCATCCAGAACCAATGGTCGGGGTATTGGCAAATATATTTTTCCAAAACTTTTGTCCACGCTTCGGTAACCAGCCGCAGCTTATCCTCCTCCGAAATGGCGGGGCCGTTTTGGGAAAAATCAAAAGTCAACAATTCGGCTTCAACGCGATGGCGGCCGCCGGGTTCGCGGATGGCAACGCAAAATACAATCGGCGCGGCTGTTTTCAAAACAAAAGCCGCCGGGCCGCGCCCCGTCGAAGCGGGCCGGCCGAGAAAATTCACAAAGATGCCGTTGCTGCCGGCATCCTGATCGGCGAGAATGGCGACAAACTTTTTTTCACGCAGCGCTTTCAAAATGCCGCGCAGCGCCGCGCCGCGTGGAATGGACGGCATGTTCATCTTCGTCCGCGTATCGCGAATCAGCGCATCGACGTGCGGATTGTTTTGCTCTTGATAAAGATAGATCATCGGATATTGCATCAACGCGACGAGCGCGCCCATATACTCCCAGTTGCCGAAATGTCCCGTCATGCAAATCGCGCCTTTGCCCAACGCCAAGGCTTGCTCATAAGGATTCTGCTCCCGGGGCATGGCAAAACGAATGCATTGCCGCAGCTCGGTTGCAGAGAGCCTGGGCAGCCGCAAATATTCCAGCACCATCGTGCCGAAGTTTTCGTAAGAACGCCGTGCAATGTGTTTCACTTCCACCGCAGATTTTTCCGGAAAAGCATTGGCTAAATTTTCCAACGCCACCCGGCGGCGAATGCGCAAAACCGAAAAGGTGAATTTGCCCAACAATCTGCCGAGAACGAGCACCACCCCCAGCGGCAACGTTTGCGCCAGAAAAAACAGGGAAAGCACGCCTTGATATTCGAGCCAATGCTTGAGACGACGCATATTCAAAAGTAGGCAAAAAATCCCAGATTGTCAATGTGAAAGTCGGGGCGTGCGTGGTGTCACACTTGCGAGAGTGACTTCCAAGCAACTCATTGAGCGGTCGCTTGCAGTAGAGATGCAAGAACGCGCCCAGGCTTTTAGTAAAGGATGAATTTCGGCACGAAGATGAATTTGATGAGTCCGAAGATTTCCAATAAAAGATTTCAAGCGCTCATCGATTTGAGGTGCAGCCTCGCTGAACAATTAAATCAGGTCAGCACGACTTGATAAACCCGGATCGGGTCCTTCTTGCCTTTCACGGTTAACGGCACAAATTCTTTGGTCGCAACCACGTCCTTAACTTGTTGGTAAATTGAGTCGCTCATTAAAATGGAATTGGGGTAGTCCTTGGTAATGGTCTCAATCCTTTTGCCGGTGTTGACGGTGTCGCCGGTCACGGCGTAGTCGATCTTGTGCTCCGAGCCTAAATTGCCCGCCACCACTTCGCCGTAGTTGATGCCGATGCCCACCAGGGTTTCTCTGCCGAGGCGGTCGCGGTATTTGTTATTGAGCTGCTCGAGGCGGCGCATCATTTCCATGGCGCAGAAAACCGCGCTCTTTTCCATGTCGGCAATCGCCACCGGCGCGCCGAAGGCGGCGAAAACCTCGTCGCCGACGTATTGAATGACCGTGCCCCGATGCCTTTGGACGGCTTCGGACATGATGGTGTAGTAATCATTGAGATAAGCCACCACTTCTTTGGGCGAGAGCTGCTCGCACATCGGCGTAAAGCCGCGAATGTCGCAAAACAAAATGGCAATGGTCTTGAGCTCGCCGTCAAAAATGGAATCGCCCGAAACCGAGAGCGCTTTCTCGACGACGGGTTCGGGAACATATTTCATAAAAAGCCGCAGCGTCTTCTCCTGCTCTTTCACTTGTTGTTGCAGTATCGCCAGCAGCACTTTGTTGCTCTTCATCAAGTTTGACAATCGCCGGGCGTTTTCAATCGTCATGCGCAGCTCGGCTTCATTCCACGGCTTGGTGATGTATCTGAAAACCTGGCCCGCGTTGATGGCGCCGATGATCGCTTCCACGTCGCTGAATCCCGTCAGGATCATCCGGATGGTGTCGGGATACTCCGGCACCACGTGCTGCAAAAACTGAATGCCCGTCATCCGCGGCATGCGCTGGTCGGTAATGATGAGATCGATCGGGTGGTTCCGGATGATTTCAAGTCCGTCTTCACCGCTGATCGCGGTATGAATCTCGTATTCCCTTCTGAAAACAGCTTTGAAAGAGATGAGATTGTGCTCTTCATCATCCACGTACAAAATGGTAAAATCTTTTTTCTCCATTTTTGCTCCTTATTACAAATTCAGCCCGAAGGCTTGTTGTCCAGACCGGCGGTCTGGGTTACGTTCATTTCGCCGGCAGCGTGATCACAAATTCGCTGCCTTTGCCGGGCTCGCTGTAGACTTCGATATTGCCGTCGTGCTCTTCAACGATGCCATAAGTTATCGGCAAGCCGAGGCCGGTTCCTTCGCCGACCGGTTTGGTGGTGAAAAACGGCTCGAAGAGATGCTTTTTGATTTCCGCGGTCATGCCTTTGCCGGTATCCTTGATGGCGATCGTGACGATCTCGCCATCATAAGAAGTTTTGATAAAAATCTTGCCGGGTCCGTCGATCGCCTGGCTGGCGTTGGCCAGAATGTTGAGAAAAGCCTGATTGAGCTTGCCCGGATAACACATAATCTCCGGGATCTCGCCGAAGGCTTTTATTACTTCAACGCGATTTTTGAGTTGGTGTTTCAACATGACGAGCGTCGATTCGAGGCCTTTGTTGATGTCTGCCGGCTTCCGCTCGTCCTCCTCCAAACGCGCGAAGTTGCGCAGGCCCCGAACGATCTCGGAAGTGCGGTGCGCGCCTTCCTGAACGCCGTTGAGGAGATTTTCCACCTCCTCCTTTAAGTAGGAAAAATCCAGGTTCTTTTTCAGCTCCTCGACGCCGCTGAATTTTTCGTGTAGTTGCTGTGCCGCGACCGTGTCCTCATATTTTTTGATAATGGCGAGGATGTCCGTTAAATCCCGGCGCAGCGGGTTGACATTTGATGACACGAAGTTGACGGGGTTGTTGATCTCGTGCGCGATACCGGCGGTGAGCTGGCCTAGTGAAGCCATTTTTTCGGAGTGTACCAGTTGGATTTGCGTTTTTTTCATCTTTTCCCGCGCTTCGCGCAACGAGACGGTCATTTGATTGAAAGAATGCGCCAGATTGCCGATTTCGTCATTGCTGTCGATTTTCAAATGCACCTCGAGATCGCCGCCGGCAACGTTCCCGGCCGCTTTGACGAGCTGGTGCACGGACGTCGTGATATACCGCGCCAAGCCCACGGCGATAAATGCGGAAACCAGAATCGCCACAATCATAAGAATGGTCGTGATATTGCGGGTGGATTGATAGGTGATTTCGGCGCGCTCGGCGGCCTCGTGGGAATCCTTTTTATTGATGTCGACTAGCTCGACCAAATTCGTGCTGAAGTCTGTGAAAACGTGTTGGGCTTCTTCGTTCAGCAAAACAAAAGCCTCCCGTGTTTTATTGTCCCCCAAAAGATCGAAAAACGCGAAACTCAAATCCTGATAAGCTTCCCATTTCCGTTCGAATTCCGCGTACAGCTTGCGCTCTTCTGCCGAATGGAAGCGGCGTGCTTCGAACTCGGCGCGCAGCCGCTCGTAGGTGTCGATATTCTCGTTGATCTGGTCGATCAATTCGATCATCGCCTCTTTCTGCTGCCGTTGCGCGGCGGTATCGGTGGTGAAGGCATATTGCAACTGTTTGATGCGCAGGCCGGCGGTATTGAGATTCAAGTCGGAAATCGCCAGCGCCCTCGGCAAACGGTTGGTGGTGACTTCGTCGATTTCGGCTTTGATTGCCGCCATTTTTTTGATCGAAAAAAAATTGGCGCCGGCCATGAAGGCGAGAACAAGGCCGATGCCGATGGCTTGCTTGGCGCCTAATTTTAGATCTTTGAATTTCATAAAGCGCCCTTCATTTTTTTTCAACGATCACGATCATCCTCACTTCAGGTGTAACTTTCGCTTTGCTGACAAATCCGATCGCCCCCGGCGTGGCGGCAACTTTTTTCAAAACTTCTTCTTCCGAGGGCAGCGCCTCCGGCGGATCACCCTCGCCCATGAGCAGCTTTTTCAGCCAGATCGATTTCATGCGTGAAGGCGTTTTGCCGAGAAGCTTGTAAAACGCTTCTCTAACCTCGCCGGCGGGCTTGAGATCGAACACCACCACGCGCATTTTATTGCTCCAGGATTTGACCTCGCCACTGTAGAAATCAAACAACTGCGTCTGACTGAGCGTATCAACCGGGACCGCTTTGTGGGCGATGACCGCAACTTGTGCGAAGGAAAATTTTGCGCAAGCCACCAGGCAAAAAATCGTTAAGATTATACGCCGACTCTGGACAAGCCGGAACCCCAAAAGCGCATTCCGATAAATGGGGACGAAGACGCAAAGGTTCGCAAAGAAAATCGCTTTGCGTGTTCTTTGCCACGCCGCGGCAGGGTCGTTGCATGAAAGTTTTAGTTTTTGAGGCAAGGATTCTACTCTTCCAGAATTTATTGTTATCTTTTGGGGTAACTTGAGCGCCGCTCAAAAAATTACAGAAATCGCGAGATAATAGTAATCCGCCCTAGTTTCCGACGCGGCCGGTCTCGAAGTTTCAAAACGGACGGGGCCGTATTGCGTTTTAACGAAAATCGCTTCGGAAAGATTAAAGGCCGCACCCACCGTCGGTGCGATGATGTCCAGGTCTCGCAATGGCAAGGCATTTTCACCGATGAACCAATAGCCGCCGTAAGCCAGGAACCGTTCCGTAAGCTGAAACCCGAGCGTCCCATAATAAAACTTTTTGTCTATATTGAGCTCAGGAATATCGTCGTCGTAAGTTACTCGAATGAACTCCGACTCCCACAGCCATTTTCCCACATTCAGAGAAAAGTCACCGCCCAGACGCAGGCGTGGCACTTTTTTGAAACTGGAGGTGGAGTATCGCTGCGCCAATGGGGCGCGGCTGAAATTGAGATGATCGTAAGTTGCGGAGACGCCCAACTTGAAATTGCCGGTGCGCAGACCGAAACGGCCGCCCACCAAAAACAGCTTCGTCGTATCGACGCCGGTTTGGCCCCGGCGCGGGTCACTATTGATATTCGGGCTATTGCCGACGAACATGGCGTACTCGATTTTCAGTTCCTTGGCGGGAATGAAGCCGTACAATTGCACAAATGCCTGCCCCGGCGCAAACTCGTCGAGTGCGATGATTTCATTGAACGAGGATTCGTAAGCCAGAGGCCGGATGATGTAAGGCAGCAGCGGCGTGCGATTTTTTATTTCGTTGAGATTGTTGAAGGTGGGAACCTGCAAGCCCAACTTCAATTTGAATTGCGCGCTGTGACGGTAATTCACCCAGGCCTCCTCGAGGTTGTGCGCACCCCAATTGCGAAAAGACGAAAAAGAATTGACCAGCTCGAAGTTGATAAAAATCGTCCACCTTTGCGCCAGCTCTTTTTGCAGAAACAGATTGAGCTGCTGCAAGCTGAAGGATTTGCTTTCCAACGTGCTGTCGAGGTCTTTACGATATCCGAGCGAAGCCTGAAAGTAACCGAAAACTTTGAGATCCGCCCCGGAAGGTTGGGCATGGATTGGGGAAGCGCCGCACGATAACAGCAGGGCGAGTATGATGGTTTTAAGGCGTGTCATTGTTTTTCCTCAAAAAATTGCCTTCAACTAAAATAATGGCAGTTTGGGGCAAAGTCAAGGACTTCCGGCAGGAAAAAATGGCAGGAAATTATCAGGGAAAGTTACGTTTTACATGTCATTTGCTTCGCGTCATTAGGCTTCGCCGTCTCTGGGTCATTTGCTGTGCGTCATTGGCTTCGTGTTATTGGTTGTCATTTGGCTTCGCGTCATTGCGTCATTTGTTGTCATTAGATTTGGATTCACCCAACCCGGACAAGCTGGAACCAAAAAAGCAAAAGCGCACGCAAAGACGCAGAGACGCAAAGTTACCGCAAAGTTTTTTCTTTTGCTTTTCCCTGGCCTGCGGCGGGGCAGGCTTTGCGTAACCTTAGCGGCTTCGCGTCTTTGCGTGAATGCTTTTAAATGAAAATTTAAAAAGTTGGAGACTTTCAAAAGTTGCATAAAACCCTTATGAATACAGGGCGAAATGCAACCTCTCCGAAAAATCTTTGCTTTTTTTGCACACATTTGACTTGTTAGAGACTATTGACCCAATGTCTTAATGACAAATGACCCTATTCAACCAACAACATCTTCCGTACCTGAACGAAATTTCCAACTTGCATTCTGACAAAATAAATACCGCTCGCCACGAGATTTCCGGCAGCGTTGCGGCCATCCCATACGGCGGCATGATAACCGGCTTCCCTCAGAGCATGGTCAACCAGAGTCACGACCTCTTTGCCAAGCAGGTCGTACACGCGCAAAGTTACTCGGTCGGGATTGGGCAGAGCATACTGTATCGTTGTGGCCGGATTGAAGGGGTTGGGAAAATTCTGAGACAACTCGTAGTTCGTTGGCATCAGCCGGAGCTCGGCAAATTTTTCATCAAAATATCCTTTCTTGCCAACAACAAGTGTCAGTCGTTTGGGATGGTTTTCTCCCGAACCGGCAACCGCATAATTATTCCTTTGCCGAAGATTGCTGGTGATTTTTAGCGCTTTGTCCACGAGCCAAACCTCATACTCCGCCGGCACATTTTCCACGCCTGCAAAAGCCAGATTCACCACATCACGAATATTGGTTTTGATCTCGAGTTCCCATTCATCTCCTGCTAATGGCTCCGGACGGAAGTCGGTGCAATAACTTTTGCTGAGCCTCTGCCATTCCGGATGGGGGAAATAAACCGAAACGTATTCTCCAATTCCAGGCGGTTCCGGATGGTCGAGGCGATCCCATGCTCGCGAAGCGCCTTGAACAACGGCGGCGACATTGTTTTCGTCCCTGGCCTTTTGGTATTGTGCCAGAATGCGGATCGACCACAGCATCTCAATATACTCGTTTTGGGTTAATTTATAATCGTCATTGCGCGCGACGGGTTTGGAAAGAGAGGTCTCCGGATCAAATGGATTGGGCTTGACCAACATGCTGCTGGCCGAATGACAAAAAACCGCATAACCCTCGAAGGGTTGCAGTTGCGTCGTGCTCGGGTTGAGCAGACTGCTCCACACGCCATTATTATAAGAGAACATGAGCAGAGGACTGCCGTCGCTCAAGGTATCTTCGGCAACGGTTGGAAAATTGAATGGATTGCCAACCAGGTTCCAGCCTCTATTCAACGGGATTGGGAATTTTTCAGCCGTGGAAACGGTTGTTCCCAGGCCCGTATCGATAAACTTGCCGGCGCTCTTGATGATGAGCCAGAAAGCCGCTCCGGGTGACATGGCCGAGGTGTTGGGAAACTCGATCTTGGTCACGCCGCCGCTCTCCGATGCCCTCCATTCATAAAAGCGCCATTGGGTTGGATCGTACGGCCCGAGATCGTCTTCCAAAACTTGATTGGGACTCGGCGTGTCCAGCGCGAGTGGGACTGAAATCAGATGATAGCCGGTTTGCTCCGTGCCAAAGGGTTGGGGCGTATCATTCTTCGCGCCGTCGCCTTCGACCCGCACACGAATGGAGAAAACGCCGCGCTCCGGCTGGCGTGAAGCAACATTATGATTGTCTGCGGCCTCGATAAAATACTCCACTCCCCGGTCCGTTACAGCGCTTGCCGGAATGGATGCCGCAGCTTGCAAGGTGCTGGCATTGATCCTGAGGGTATCCATGCGCACGGTGACGAAATTAAACTCGCCCGCTTTTCGATAGTTTAAAAGGGCAAAAGAGATCAATCCTTCGTCATCCGAGATATCCGCGGCGATGGCAACTTCTTGATCACGGTTGGCTGTTGCTATCCGGTCGTGTTGAATCTCAGGCCGGGAGCTAATGACAACGTCGAGGTTTATTTGAATCGCTCTAACCCCGCCCTTGCCGTCGTTTGCCTGCAGGGTCATCACCGCGCTGCCGGTGTTCTCGGGGAACAGGAAAAGTGTCGCCTCGGAGATCAGGGCGAACACCACCGAGTCGTTTGAATTGCTGAAGGTATAGCTTAGCGCCTCGCCCTCCGGATCGACAAACACCTCTTGCAGGTTTACTCTTTTGAGCGCCCCCAGCGGGAGGGTCAGACTCGAAATCTCATTGAGAATGAACGGTGTCCGGTTGATGGCAAAAGTCGTTTTTACCGATTCGCTTCTGCCGTCATCCGCGGTCACGGTAATCGTTGCCCGCCCCGAGGCGGTATCACTGGCCAGAGAGACGGTGAGAACGCTTCCCGAGACGGAGGCGCTTGCGACCCTTGGATTGCTCGAAGTCGCGGTGTAATTGAGCGTATCGTTATCAGCATCGGCAAAGACGGCCGGATCGGCGCGCAAGTCGCGCACAAAATTGGGTGCTTCTTTTGATAAGATGACATCGGAAATTTCCCCGGCCAAACGAGGTCGATTATTCTCCCGAATGGTTAAAAACTGATCCGCCTCGACGTTGGCATAAGTATTCACGGTTCCCGAGGGCCATTCGATGCGAAGCGAATCAACAACGGTCGCATCTCCCAAACCGAATTCGGCATTCAAGCTGTTCTGGCCGAGATAACCGGTTTGGCCGGAGATTTCCCGTATTTGCCAGATCCCGCCCAGGGCGGGACCTTTGACCCTGGCTTTGACCCGGACTTTTGCGCCAATGGCAGCGGCATTCGCGACCGTGCCGGCAAGCTGAATATTGATCCAATGATTCCTCGTCCTGGCGGTTTGATACAGAAAGTTGTTTCCGCCGCTGTTCGCCACAAACAAATCAAGCGTGCCATTGCGATCATAATCTGCCCAGCTACAGCCGAACGAATTGCCGCCAGCGTTGGCAATCGCGCCGGTGGTAACTCTTGTAAAGCTGCCGTTGCCGTTGTTTTGATACAAAAAGTCGTTGCCGCTGTTGGCCACGAACAAATCGAGATCGCCGTCATTGTCATAATCGCCCCAACTGCTGCCGAAAGAATTGCCGCCATCAGTGACAATCGCGCCGCCGGTGATTTTGGTGAAGCTGCCGTCCCCATTGTTCTGATACAAAAAGTTATTGGTTAAAGTGGCCACAAACAGATCGAGATCGCCGTCGTTGTCGTAGTCACCCCAGCTACCGCCGAAAGAACTGACGCCATCATTGACAATTTCGCCGGTGGTGATTCTGGCAAATCCCGCAAGCCCGTCATTGCGATACAAAAAGTCGTTCTCACGGCTGGCATTTGCCACAAACAGATCGAGATCGCCATCGTTGTCATAATCGCCCCAGCCACAGCCGTAGGAATCGCCGCCAGCGCTGACAATCGCGCCGGCGGTAATTTTGATGAAACTCCCGTCGCCATGGTTCTGATACAAAAAGTTGTTTTCACCGTTGCTATTCGCCACAAACAAATCGAGATCGCCATCCTTGTCATAGTCGCCCCAACTGGCGCTTTTCGATGATCCGCCGTCGTTGACAATCGCGCCGGTGGTGATCTTGGTAAAGCTGCCGTCCCCGTTGTTCTCATACAAAAAATTGTTGCCAAAATTGGCCACAAACAAATCAAGATCGCCATCGTTGTCATAATCGCCCCAACTGCCGGACTGCGAGTTTCCGCCGTCGTTGACAACCGGCCCGGCGGTGATTCTGGTAAAGTTGCCATCGCCATTGTTCTGATATAAAAAGTTGTTGCCACTGTTCGCCACAAATAAATCAAGATCGCCGTCGTTGTCATAATCCCCCCAGTTGCAGCCGAACGAATTTCCAATATCGGTGGCAATGGCGCCGGTGGTCATGCGGGTAAATCGTTGCTGTTCAGTGATCGTCAAGAATTGATTGACCGCCACATTGGCGGTGTCCTGCACAATGCCGCTGGGCCATTCGATCCGGATTGAATCAATCATGCCGGCATTGCCCAGGCCGAATTCGACGTTCAAGCTGTTTTGGCTCTGACTACCCGGTTGGGCGGATATCTCTTGCATTTGCCAGACCGGGACACCATTGATGAGGGCTTTGGCTCTCACCCTGGCGCCTATGGCTGACTTATTGGAAGCCGTGCCGATGCAGCGGATATTGATCCAGCCATTAGCGTTGCCATCATTGCGATACAAAAAATTGTTCTCACCGCCCCAATTCGCCACAAACAAATCGAGGTCGCCGTCGTTGTCGTAATCGCCCCAGGCACAAGCGTAAGACCGTCCACCGTCATTGACAATATTGCCCTCGGTGATTCTGGTGAAACTGCCATCGCCATTATTCTGATACAAAAAGTTGTTCTCACTCTGATTAAACCCATTCGCCACGAACAAATCGAGATCGCCGTCATTGTCATAATCACCCCAAGTACTGCTCAACGAACTACCACCAACATTGACAATCACGCCGGTGGTGATTTTGGTGAAGTTACCATGACCGTCGTTCCGATATAAGAAATTGTTATCAACCCTTTCATTTGTGACGAACAAATCGAGATCGCCATCATTGTCATAGTCGCCCCAACTGCCGCTGATGGAATTACCACCTTCGGTGACGATCGGCCCGGAGGTGATTTTGGTAAATCCCGCCCCTTGCGGGACATCATTTCGATATAAAAAGTTTTTATCGCCTGCATTGTTTGGCACAAACAAATCGAGATCGCCGTCGTTGTCGTAATCACTCCAACCAGGGCTGAACGAATGGCCGCCGTCATTGACAATCGCGCCGGTGGTGATTTTAGTAAAGGTGATCACTTGCCCCGCACCGGTGGGACCATCGTTCCGGTACAAAAAATTGTTCTCATTCCAATTCGCCACAAACAAATCGAGATCGCCGTCGTTGTCATAGTCGGCCCAACTGCCTGCCGTGGAATTGCCACCGTCATTAACAATCGCGCCGGCGGTAATTTTGGTGAAGGCGCCGTTGCCATTATTTTGATACAGAAAGTTATTCTCACCAAAATTCGCCACAAACACGTCGAGATCGCCGTCGTTGTCGTAATCACCCCAGGCACTGGCGAAGGAATTGCCGCCGTCATTGACAATGACACCGGAAGTGATTTTGGCAAAAGTGCCATCACCATTGTTCCGATACAAAAAGTTGTTGCCGGATTGATTCGCCACAAACATATCAAGGTCGCCATCATTGTCATAGTCGGCCCAACTGGCGCCTCGTGAACTGCCGCCATCATTGACAATCGCGCCGGTGGTAATGCGGGTGAAAGTTTGGGCAAAACCATAGGAGGCGGGCAGAAGAAAAATTAACGTGAGGAATTTTGTTCTTGTGCTTATCATGATTTTTTCAGTCCGATTTTTTGTCATGATACTTCGCTGTCATTTTGCTCCGCTGTCAATTGCTTCGCGTCATGACAACCGAATGGCGCGAAGCAATTGACCCAACGCGAAGCCGCAACCAAAAGAAAATCTCCAACGGATTGAAAAACCCAACTGAAAAGATTTTATCCGCTGGGTTTTTCTATCCGTTGGGAAAATTTTTGCTTTTTTTGCAACGAATCAATTTCGAAGAGACTACTGCGGATTTTCAGACAAGCTGAAAACCGCAGCCCTTCGGGCGGCCCCAACGGATAGATTAAGCCCAACTGATAAAGCTTTTTTCTTTTCATCCATTGGCCTTAATCTATCCGTTGGTGATAAAAAACTTTCAGAATTTTATTCTGACTTTGATTCTCTAATCCGCCTAATGACAGCGTAGCCAACTGACGCGCAGCAAATGACCTAATGACTTAATGACAGCGAAGCGAATGACGGCGCAGCCAAATGACCTTATTTGATCAACATGAGCTTCCGCGTCATGGCAAATGTACCGGCTTCGATGCGGTACAGATACACGCCGCTGCTGGCGGGTTCGCCGGCATCATTGCGGCCATCCCAGATTGCCTGTCTGAATCCTGCCGGCTCGTTGCCGTCGACCAGGGTGCGAACCTTTTTCCCGAGAACGTCATAGATGACCAGCTTGACATGAACGGGCTTGGGCAGATCGTAACGGATAAGCGTGGCCGGGTTGAACGGGTTCGGATAGTTCTGCGCCAGGGCGAATGCGTTTGGCAAAGCATGCTCCCGGCTTTCGACGCTGGAAACGACTCGATTCAGGCGAGCTGCCATGCCGGAAACCGATCTAAAACCAATTGATCCGATCACGGTTCCGGCGCCGGTGGATTTGTCAATTGAAATCAAATCGCTGGGCTTCTGACCGTCACCTTTGACACCATAGAGCTTGCCATCGGCGTCAAAACATAGGGCCGGCGTAAACCCACCTAACCCGGTTATGCCAACCAGCGTCGCCTGACCCGTGGCGATATTGATTTTATAGATTCCATCCAAAGGATTGAATTCATACCCTTCGGAAGCCCATAGGGTGCCGTCAGTCGGATCAAAGTCCATACCGGTCAAAATTTTTCCAGTGGAACCAATCCGCGTAGCAGCACCTGTTTTTGTATCAATGGTAAATAACGTACTAAAACCTTGAAAGAAGCCGAGCCCGTAAAGCACATCATTTCCGTCAAAGGCAATGGCGTTCATGAAACCTCGACCTGTAGATCCAACAAGAATTGCTGCTCCTGTCGCCGCATCGATGCGATACAGATCTACGGGCCGATTCACGTCAGAAAATCTTGAAGTGGCGAAGATTTCTCCGGAAGAACTGATAGCCAGACCTGGAACATCCCACAAACCGGTCGGCCTGATCAGGGAACCGGCGCCAGTTGCGCGGTCGATGGCTAGAAATCTGCCCCCATCTACAAGGCCGGTAGAGGCGTAACAAACGCCAGGTTCAGCCAGAGTGAGCACTACGCCTCGCCCAGTGAGCGCTCTTTCAACCATGGGATCATCCGCATCGTTGCTGCTAATAGTCAGGGTGGCGCTTGCAGCAACTGGGCTGGTCGGCGAAAACGTTGCTTTAAAGGTTTCAGATCCACATGGTGGAATGACCGCCGGCAAGGTTGGAAGATTATCGAGGGCAAAGGGCGCACCCGGAGCGGAAATATTGCTGACAATCAGATCCGCAGTTCCATAGTTCGTCATGGTGACGGTTATGGCAGCGCTTTTGCCAACCTCGGAGTTGCCGAGATTGATGGGAAGTGGATTCACGCTCATTTGCGGACCCTGGAATACCGGCTTACGCATGGCCATTCCGGACACCGCAACAAAACCGATTGGCCCGATCACGGTTCCCTTGCCGGTGGACTTGTCGATGGCGATCAGATCGTTCGGTCTCTGACCGCCGCCCTTGACGCCAAACAGGTTGCCGTTTTCATCAAAGTGGATATCCGGAATGCCACCGCCCAATCCGGTGGTCCCCACCAGTGTGGCCGCACCGGTGGAAACATCTATGGTAAAGATGCGGTCCCCACTGGGAAATTGCCCTCCTGTTCCTTCAGAGCCCCATAATATGCCGGTGGTCGGATCAAATGCCATCCCTGCAATCCGTAAACCGGTTTGACCTATTAAAGTCGTGGCTCCGGTTTTCTCATCGATGATATGCAAATCATTAAAACCGCTTATGACGTAGAGGACGTCATTGTTATCAAAGGCAATAGCATCTGGAGCGAGAAGACCTGTATTGCCAACCAAGGTTGCTGCGCCAGTAGCGGCGTCCATCCGATAAAGATTAACACTGCTACGGACGTCGATCACAAACATTTTCCCCTTGGAATTGATTGCCAGAGCCGGTACGCCAGGAGCACCGTTTTGGCCGATAATACCTGTAGGGCCGATCAGGGTACCGGCGCCGGTCTTCGGGTCGATACGAATCAGACTGCCCGCATTAGCCCCGGCGTTGTTGCCAAGCGTCGCATAAAGCACCCCAGGCAATGCCGGCGTAGATGAGCTATCAAACACCACCTGGCCGCGGATTTCTCCATCCGGGAAGCGGTCGGTGTGAATGTCTACATAGAGACGCTCGAGAAAAAAGATTTGAGCCAATGGAACTGTTAGCGGTTCAGCGTCGTCACCCGCCCATACTCCGGTAAGGGTCGTATCGCCGGTGATAACGCCATCGTTGAAAAGTGTCTTTACCACGGGACCATTCGTGCCGGCTGCCGCGGCATGAAAATGTGCAGCCGTAATGCTGCCGAGCAGGTTTTTGACCGAAATTTTGTAACCAAGCTTTGTCGAATCTGCCTTGAATTCAAATACACCGTTTCCGGCGCCTGGGATTTTGCAAGCCCGCGGCACGACTTGATCAGCGTCCAACTCCGCAAAAAATGTTTTGGCAGTTGGTGTAATAACCATTCTTGCCAAAAAGGCATCCGTACTACCATTAAAGGTGTCGTCGTAAGCTCCCGGAGTGATTGGAAAATTAGGCGATCCGGTCTGGCCGCCAACGATAACAGCTTCCGAAGCGTCCAGAGCAACGGTGAGGGCAACGTCGCTTTGATTGCCTCCGAGAAAAGTCGAGTAAACCAGTTGGGCCGTGCTGGTTTGATTGGGATTCAAGCGAATAATGAAGGCATCGCCTGCACCGTTATAGGTATTGTCGAAAGCGTTGGGCGTCATCGGAAAATTCTGAGATAAGGTAGAACCAACCACGATCACAGCGCCCGAGCTATCTACTACTATGGCATTTGCAGCATCACCCGAGCTCCCGCCAACGAATGTTGAATAGATGAGTTGGGCATTTCTAGTCTGATTCAGATCGAGCCGGCTCACGTAAACGTCAGAACCGCCATTATGGCTTATATCGAATGCACCGGACGTAGTAGGAAAATCAACTGAAGTTGTCAAACCTGCCAACGTTACCATGCCGTCGCTCTGCAATGCCATGGCATTACCATTATCATCACCACTTCCTCCTAAAAAGGTCGAATAGAGAAGTTGGGCATTGCCGGTTTGATTGGGATCGAGTTGAGCGACAAAGGCATCTCGAGGGCCGCCATTGTAGGTTTCATCAAAAGCGCCAGGCGTCGTTGGAAAGTTGCTGGATCCAACCTCGCCTGACACAGTCACAGTACCAGAAGGGTTCATGACGAGATGAACACCTACTTCTGCCAGATTGCCGCCGAGAAATGTCGACCAGACAAGCTGGGCAGTGCCGGTTTGATTGAGATCCAGACGGGCTACAACGACGTCTCTGTTGCCATTGAAGGAAGCATCGAATGCCCCAGGGATGATGGGAAAATTTGATGAAAACGTTCCGCCGGCTGCCGTGATATGATTGAAAGAATCAATCGCAAGGTCTACAATGGCATCATTCTGCAAACCCCCGATAAAAGTCGAGTATAATAAATTTGATCCGGAAGCGTCAAGCCGTGTAATGAACCCATCCTCATCGCCGTTATGAGTGGTGTCATAAGCATTGCTCGTCGTCGGAAAGTTCATGGAACCGGTGCGCCCCCCTACTGTAATGTTGCCGGATGCATCGATTGCGATAACATCAGATCGATCAACACCACTGCCGCCAAGAAACGTTGACCAAACCAGTTGATTGGAACCGCTCAGATTTGGGTTCAGGCGCATGACAAATACGTCGAAGTTGCCGGCGAAGCTGGTGTCGTATGCGCCGGTCGTGACGGGGAAATCCAAGGAACTCGTTCTCCCGGTAAAGAGTATTTCACCTCTCGCATCGACAATGACGCTATTGGACAAACCTGCAATCTCATCACGAGAGCCGCCCAAAAACGTCGACCACTCCAACCCCGGATCGATGACCAGCGCGAGGGCCGGATTCAAATCCGGAACGTAAAAGCCAAAACTTTCGTCATCCAGCCGGCGATAGCGGCACACCAACGCCTGTTTTTCGCCGGAGGGCAGCACCTGCCAGGTTGCCGGCGGTTTCTGGCGAATCGGGCCGAGGGGCGTTTGCATCACCAGCGACCCGTCCGCTTCCATATCGAGCCCTTCGGCGCCCTGGCTGCGGATCACCACTTGTTCCAGGTCGGCGCCCGGCTGCAGCAGGAGGTCGTATTCCAGCCGCCCGGCCATTTCGCGCACCCGCAGATCGATGCCGTCGTAAAGCCCGCGATAGAGAATTCGATCATACGCGGCCACATGGCTCTGCCACTTGTCTCTATCCCTGCCAATGACAAAATTGTGAGCTCCGGCTTGCCTGTTTTCACCCTCGAGTCTCACAGATTCTGAAGCACCTTCAAACGCCAGGCGAACGACGACACCAGTTCTTTGATCTTCCGCTTGCTGGTTTTCAAGCCGCAGGGTGATGGCCGCTTTTTCAAACCAGGCAGCCATGCTGCCTTTGCGCGCGACGAACTTCGCCCGGGTGTCCCACTGGCCCCGGTTCTCCACAAATGCGACTGGAAGTCGTGGCCGCATCACCTGGCTTTCCAGACTTTGTTCGATTCGCTTCGTATTAGCCTGTCCGGCTTCATCTCCCCTGTTGCCCCATTCAAAGATAGCGGCAGCCACAAGGATTGCTGCTATGACGGCAATGCTCACAGCCAAGCTCATCTGAAATGAGTCTGGCTTAAATTGAATCTTGTGTTTCATCTCTTCCTCCTCCGCGTTTTAAAGATTTATTATCTCCGGCGCCATTTGCTATCGCGTCATTGGGCTTCGCCGTCATTAGTTGTCATTGGCTGCGCGTCATTGCGCTTTGCTGTCATTATGCTTCGCGTCATTTGCTGTCACGTCATTGAGTCATTCGTTGTCATTAGGGAAAGTTCGGCGGATCCGGCGCTTCCGGAAGCAGCTTTGATTTTTCTTTTTTGGCGATTAAAAACGCCGCAACCGACGAGGCCGCCACGCCGCCGCCAAGCCAAAGCCATTTGTTGCGAAAGATCGACCCGCCTTCGCGCTGCGCGCGCTTGGCTTTTACTTCTTCAACGATCTTTATAAATTCCACCGTGTATTGTGGCGCCTGTGGCGCATAACTCGGTTGCAGATCGAGCAGATGGTTCAGCACTGGTTTCGTCGAATCGCCCTGATTATTGGCGAAATAAGCCAGCGCCAAAAGCTCGTAGGCCACGATTTTTTTCGTTCTCTCCAGCAACCGTTCCGGCGGGCAGTCGGTCAGCAGGCCGATGATCTGGTTATATCTTTGTTGGGCAAAACTTTCCAGGGCGTCTTCCAGCGCGGTTTCACATTCCTGCGCCAGCAGATTGGAAGAGAAACATGCGGCCATCACGGCGATAAGACAGAAGAATTTGTTGAACATAATTGCTCCGGGGTTGTCTTTCGTCATTTGCTTTGCGTAAGCCCCACCGTGGACAAGCCACAACCAAACAAGAAAAACAAAAACACACGAGACGCAAAGATATTTTTGCAAGATGCCTGCCCTGCTGCAGGCCAGGGATTGTGGCAAGATGATTAAAAAGCCTTTAAATCATCTTGCCACAATTATTTTGCTAGAAAATTTCTTTGTTAAACAATTGAGTTGACGTATGAAAAAAATTAAAATCCGTCGGCAGCTTTTATCGCAAGCTGATACGTCTGAAGCTCTTCTAATTTTAGCGCCATTTTACGCCTCCGATTTTAGATTTTAGGTAACTATTCAGTTATTACTTTGGTAAGCGGATTGAACGGATAAAGCGGATTTCGAGAGTTTGTTTGTCAGAAGCATTATCTGCTCAATCCGCTTTATCCGCTTACAGCTTTTGTTTTGATTGAAGTGTGAGCTGAATAGTTGCGATTTTAGTAAATCGTATTTTGAACGAAGTTTCGCGCAATGACAATCAAATGACCCAAGGACAGCCGAAGGCGCATTGACAGCGAAGCGAATGACGGCATAGCCAATGACGCGCAGCAAATGACAACCAATGACCCAATGACGTTATTTTTTCCCATACGGATACTCACCCTCTGCGCCCACAAATTCCCGCCATTCTTCGAGCGTCAAATTGCGCTGCACTTGGGTTCGAACCATTTTAGAGAGATCAGTGACACTTGTCAACCACAGCACGATATCTTTGCCAAACGTTCCGGCGATGAGCGTGTCGCCTGTTGCCGTAAAAGCCACCGATCGAATGGAAGCTTCATGCTCGCTCAACACAATCGGATCGGCAGCCAATTGCTGCAAGTTCCAAAGCCTGATGGTCTTGTCCGAGCTGCCGGAAGCCAGCAGATTTCCGCTGGGACTAAAGGCAATCGCATTGACGCGCTTTTGATGGCCGCGTAAGGTTTGAATCTGGCCGCGCCGCAGCCATACCAGTTGTGTCGCGCCGTCTTCACAACCGACCGCCAGCAAATCGCCCCGGGGGCTGAATGCAAGCGCTCTCGGGGTTGAAGCGAAATGAAGTGTATCTAAAACTAGTAGACTGATTTTATCCTGCCAATTCCCCAAGAGCACGCTTTTGTCAGTGCCGGCAGAGGCGAGTAGTCCAGTAGCAGTAGCAGGGGCAGTAGCAGGGGCAAAGGTAACCGAGGTGACGCTGCCTTTGTGTTTGCCCAGAATGATGCTTTGATTGGCATGGTGTAAGTCCCACCAGCGAACAACACCGTCCATGCTTCCTGATGCCAGTCCATCGCCGCTTGGGCTAAAGGCAATGCTTGAAATGCGATCTGCATGTCCCCGGAGAACTGTCGCGTTCTTGGAGCCATCGCGCAGAGGCCAAATCATGATGGCGTAATCGGCGCCGCCCGAAGCCAGAAGACGGCCATCCGGACTGAAGGCAACGGCATTCACGACGCCGCGGTGTTTTCCCAAAAGCCGGAAGCGAGACGGCTGACCAAGCTCCAACAATTGCACTGTGCTGTCGGCGCCACCGACTGCCAGCTTATTGCCAGCCGAAATGAAATCCATGGCGCTCATCAGATCGGTTGGCGCTTGCAAGACGGTTGGGCCGCCGCGTCCTGCTGAAAGCGCATTGAGCGACTGGCGCAGGGCGTCATACACGTCGTTGCGAAACTGCCTGCCGCTCAACTCATCAAAGCGATAGGACTCGAGCGCCAGCAAGGCGCTGAGCGTGTCGGCGCCCAGTTGCTGCAAGCGTTGCGCTTTAATGGCGAGCGCCACCGCCTGGACTTGTCTTTGGCTTTTGAGCGCTTCATCCTTTCGCATCTCTGCCAGCGTCGCTTGCGCTTTGGCCCGCTCTCGCGCGATGCCGGCAGAATCACGCGCAACAATAGCCAGCTCGCGCTGCTGTTCAGCCTCCAGACGCGCGTGCTTTTCCGCTTCCGCCGCACCAGCGGCAATTCTCTGCAGGCTATCGGCCTCTTGAAACAAGGCGCCAAACGCTGCGGCCGTGGAGTCGGCTTCGACTTTCTCACGTTCCGCTCTCTGCTTCTCCATTCCGGCGGTGGTTGCTTCTTTTACCGCGATCTGTCGCTGCATAAAAGCCACCCCCGCAAAAACCGCTGCCAGCAGCAGAATCGTCAACAGGACCAAAGCCAGCCGCAAACGTTTCGCGGCTTTGCTCTGCTCCGCTGCTAATGCCTGCGCCTGCCGCAGGTCCCGCTCACGTGCCGACTCGGTTTCCGCCATCTCCGCGTCGCGCTTGGCCTTGCTGGCATCCAGAAATTTCATGGCGCTGTCTAGCTGCGGATTGTAGAGCCGCGCCCAAGTTTCATTGGGCCTGGCTTGCTCACGCCAGCTCAAAGCGATTTGCAAGTCGGGATCGCGCCAGTATCCGGCCTTGCCTTCCTGGTATAAAACCGCGGTTTCAGCCAGGCGTCGATAGATTTGCGCCGACCGCGCCTCTTCGGCGACCCACTTTTTCAAGAAATCCCAATTGCGGATGAGGCTTTCGTGCGAAACATCGATCAGCGTATGCGGGGTCAGCGCCACATCCGGAGGCGGCATCAAGAAGGAGCGCCCTTGCCGGCGAAACGTGTCGATGACGGCGAGAGTTTCTTTTTCACTCGCCTCGGCAATCGCGCAAATCTGCCCGAGCTTTGTCGGCCGTCGAATTTCACGATTATCCGGCCCCCGTTCACTCAACGTTTTAAAAAGCTTTTCTGCAATTTTTTTGCTGCGTTCGTCGAGCAACTCTTCATACGCCTCGTCGGCATGAAGGGACAAAGCGCGAATCATGCCGCCGATGCTCTCGTAGTGATCGAGGTCTATCGGCTCGCCATTGCGTTGATGGCGAGACCAGTGGTCCCAGGTTCGCATCAAGGCGTGCTGCAAGATGGGCAATTGATCCGGATTGTCGCCGACATCGTTCAATAACTGCTGCACCAATCGAGGTGCAATGTCTCCGCTGCCGACCGCAACCGGGCCGGCAATCGCTGACCGGCGCTGGTCGCGGGTCATGCGCGGCACCAGATATTGCGCCTCATTCATCGCCTCCGGAAGATCGCGGAACTGCGAGCATTCGCCCAGAAAATCCGAGCGCATCGTCAGCACGACGTAGATCGGAATTTTATCGTTTTTTGACGCTTCCAGCAGCAAGGCAACGAATGCCGAAGCCTCGTCGCCTCCCTGATCGCTTTTCGCAGCTTGTTTGAAACGAAACAACTCCTCGAATTGATCGACAACGATGAGCAGGTTTTCGTGTGAGGGCAGCCTGGCTTGTCGCGTGGCCTCGGCCAGTCCCAGATCGCCGCGCCGCAAGGTGGTTTCGATGATGGTGGCCTGGTCGATGACTTCGAGCTTGGTTTTCCCAAAAACTTCCGGCGCATTCAGCGCGCGAGCCATATTGCCGATCGGATCGTGGCCGGGGCGGAGAACCGCGATGCGCCAGGTTGAGCCGGCCTGCGTCATGAAGCCGCCATGCAGCGCCGGCAGCAAACCGGCGCGTACCAATGAGGATTTGCCGCTTCCTGACGTGCCAACCACGGCGACAAAACGATGGCGTCTGAGCTTTCTGAGCAATTCGTGGCTCTGCTCGTCGCGCCCGAAGAACAGATGATTTTCGGATGACTCAAACGGCCGCAGGCCGGGGAAGGGGTTTGCTGTCATTTCGCTCCGCTGTCATTCACTGCGTGTCATTATACTTCGTTGTCATTTATTGTCATTTGCTGCGCGTCATGAGGCTTCGCCGCCATTGGACTTCGCCGTCATTGGTTGTTATTTGCTATCGCGGCATTTGCTTCGCTGTCATTGGTTGTCACTTGTTGCGTGTTATTGGGTCATTCGTTGTCATTGGGTTTGGCTTCGGCTTGGTCGGCTTGGGATTTTTGCTTGCCAATTGAATTGATGTAGTTATTCAGTTCGATTGCAAGGACGAAAGCTTTTCGTACGTCTTGTCCTGAAGGGACAGATGACAATAGCCCCGCAATTCATTGCGGGGGAATATGTTCCATGAAAACCTCACGAGTCCCGAAGGGACGAATGAAAACGGCATGTTGACGACATTGCAATCATTGGTGTTCAATCGTCCCGTTCGGGACTTTACGATGAGATTTTAAATCTTGTTTCCCAGAGATAAATCTCTGGGCTATTATCATTTCGTCCCTTCGGGACAGAAAAAATGCATAACAATGACTCAATGACGGCACAGCCAAATGATGTGTAGCAAATGACAACGCAGTGAAATGACCCAATGACAAAATGACCCAATGACTTAATGGCGCCGTTAATTTTTCATGGCATTAAGAAATGGCGTTAATATTTCCGGCGAGAAATCGGCAAAATTCTTGATGGCCAGGGCTTCGCGAGTGCGGAAGCGCTGCTTGTGTTTGGTTTCCGGCGCCGCCAGATAAACCGCCTTGGCCTTTATCGGTTTTGACCGCCCGTAACCGGCAATTTTCTGCAAATCCGTCAGCTTCGTGCTTAACCAGGAGTCGGCCGCATGTCCATAATAAATGATGGTGGCGTCACACTGCAACAAGTTCTCCTTGTGCGCGGCAAACACCTCCAATTCGTCGCCCTCAAAAGCCGGCAGCTTGATCTCAAAGCCTTGATTGAAAAGATATTCTTCCAGCGGCGCCGTCGCATCAAGATCCCTTTGATCGCACTGCAGATAGATGCGGACGATGTTGTCTGCGGCAATTTTTTCTTTGCCATTCTTGGGCTCTTCACTCAGTTTATCCATGAGGAAAATTTTGAACTCTCCAAGTGAAGTTTGCAGAATATCAGCGCCTGATTGCGTGGCGGCGTCTTTTTTCAGCGATTCGATGAATCGTTGTTGGCGTTCGTCCTTCGCCTGCAGCCCCAGGGGCATCCAGATCAATCGTGAAAAGCCTTCATCATGGCTGCGGCTTATGGCCAGTTGATGCTGGATCTCGGCAAGCGAGCGCGTTTCTCCCTCAGGCACCAGGCCATAATTTTCTCCGATCAGATGGATCGAAAGCGAGCAGCGTTCCAGGTTGGCGCGAATTTGTTTTTGCAGCTCATCAGCGTTTAAAGGGAGCGGCCGGTCGGGAAGAATAAGGCATCCGCGCTGCTGCAATTGCCGTTTAATGGTGTCGCGAGGGCTGGTGAGATCGTAAGTGGTCTCGGCAAGATATAGCGTTGGCCGAGGCGGAACGCTCCGTTGTGTGGTTTCTGTTTTCCTGGTTTTGATCGCTTCCATCAGTTGATAGATGTCGTAGGCGATATCTTCAAGCTTGGCCCAAAAGTTTCGGTTGGCCTCGGCGCCGAGCTCGGGCCAGAATTCCTGCGGCCGGCCGGAGGCAGAATCGAATCGATAAAATTCATAATCCGGTATGCCCTGCAGCTCTTCGGGCTGCGATTCGCGCGGCACGTGCGTCTTGATCGCCTTGAATATTCTTGCCTGGTTGTTGATCCACAACCCTTCACTCTGTTCCGCCGCCTGGTAAAATTCCTTGACTTCTTGCACGCACTTTTCCGATTTGACGTACTGCGGTGACACGATCGATACCATGATAGCAGCATTGGAAAATGCCGTGATGCGCGTGGCGCCGGAGGATTTTTGATCCCTCGCCCGGTCTTCACGCCAGATTCTGGTGTCCGCGCCAAGCAGTTGCTCGAGCCGGATTTCCAAGGCCTGGTGGAAGCTCATAATCCAGCCTTTCTGGCTCGCGGTAAGAGGTTTGTCATCGATATGCGCGTAGCTCACCAAGACGTCGTTCTGATAATCGGGAAGGTAACCGGTTTTCTTTGACTCCGTAATTTCCTCCTTGGGCCGCGCCGCTGCAAAGCTAGTGTCGCTCAGTCCTCGCAAATCGGCAAGCATCTCTCGAGCGGATTGGTAACGCGCGGCAGGACTTTTTTCCAACGCCTGGTCGAGAATAATCTGGAGGTTTGGCGACAATTCAGGACGGAAGCTTTGCAACGGTTCGGGCGGCTGGTGCACGATCTCGTAGAGCAGCGCGGCCTCATACTCGCCTCGAAAAGGCAATTGACCGCACAACATTTCATAAAGCACAACCCCCAACGACCAGATATCGGTGCGGTGATCGATTTCATCGCCCTGCGCCTGTTGCGGAGACATATAAGCCGCCGTGCCCGCGATCGTGCCGATCTTGGAGAGCCGGGATTGCCCGGCCAATTTCGCCAAGCCAAAATCGATGATTTTGACCTCGCCACGTGCCGTGACAATGAGGTTTTCCGGTTTGATGTCACGGTGCGTGATGCCGGCTTCGTGCGCTCGTCCCAGGCCCTGGGCAGTTTGGATGGCAGTGTCAACGGCATCGTCTACGGATAGCCCGGCGGGCTCGGCCTGGATTTTGTTCAATTTCTGCCGCAGGGTTTCGCCCTCGTAGTGCGCCATGACAATAAACCACTGCTCTTCCTCGGTCTTATCAATCTGGTAAATGGTGCAAATGTTGGCGTGGTCGAGCGCCGACGCCATTTGCGCCTCGTTGATAAAACGTTGGATGGCGTTTTCGTCGTGGGTCAATTCGTGCGACAAAAACTTCAGGGCCACCGGCCGGTTGAGCTTGGTGTCCTGGGCTTTGTACACCACGCCCATGCCACCACGGCCGAGCTCTTCAAGGATTCTATAATGAAAAATTGTTTTACCGATCATAAACAGATTCACCGTGATAATAATAATTAGGGCCAGCGGGATCCCGACGTGTCGGAACCACCGGCGCTGAGTTTTTGAGAATTTTGTCCCGCCTTGCCCGACCATCCTTAATTTCATTACTGAAGAAAAGTCGGGGAAAAGCGGGACAGCCTCTAAAGAGTAAATTCTGTGCAAAAAAGCAAAAACTTTCACGCAAAGACGCAGAGTCGCAAAGATTACGCAAAGAAAAGCAAAAGCGTTATTCCTACAACCCCAAAACGATTCGATGAATACCGCCCTTCAAAATCGGCCATATCGTTTTCTCCTGATTTTTATCAGTAATTTATAATGCGGCACGCGCCACTACACGACGCGCGTTTCTTTGCGGACCCTTTGCGTCTCTGCGTCTTTGCGTGCGCTTTTGTTTTTTGGTTGAGGCTCGTCCACGTTGGGAAGTTTTATAGTCGATTAGTTCTTAAAACAATCCCAGTTGATTTTCATCTCCGCGCTTCTTCGGCTCTTTTCGAATCGGTGCCTGCCATTTTTCATAAGCTTTGAGTTGCTCCTCGATATTCGCGAGAAAACGTGAGGGTGCATTTTCATTAACCCGGCCAAAGAGCGGGCGGCGTTTGGCGCGCAGCAAATAAAGCTGTTCTTTGGCGCGCGTCATGCCGACGTAAAAAAGCCGCCGTTCTTCTTCAGCTTCAGTGACGAGACCGGGGAGTTGCATGGGCAGCAGCGTTTCTTCACAGCCAACAATAAAAACGACCGGAAACTCCAAACCTTTGGCGGCGTGCAAAGTCATCAAACCGATTTTTTCGGCGCGATAGTCGAAGTGATCGGCGGCGCCTTCGAGCGACAGGGCGTCGAAAAACGCTCGGACAGCTTCGCTGCCTCTGGAAACCTCGTAACCTCGCGCCAAATTGTGTACGCGCTGAAAATTGGCGGATAGCGCGTCATCCGCGTTGAGCAAGCTTTTCCATGTGGGAAGATTGAAAAGAAACCGCAGCGCTTCCGCCAGTCCGTTCGTTGACAGGCGGCGCCCGGCCTCCTGCAATTCGCACGAAAACGCCAGCAGCGCCAGTTTCTGTTTTTCCACCAGATTTTGCTCGCGGCGCATAAACTCATCCAACGCGCTTGCCTCCAGTTGGTGCAATTTTTGAAAAAATGCTTCGGCGCGTGGCGCGGTTTGTTCGCCAACGCCCGGAACGACAAAGTGAAGCAGTCGCGCCAAGTTTTTTGCTTCAATTATCATGACGGACTTTTGGACAGTCGAGCCGACTGTGCTACAGATCAAGCGTATCGCCGTGGTCAGCTCGCGCACGCCACGGCGGCTCGACAACGGCGTGTCGCCGGAAATTTGATATGGCATGCCGGATCGCGCCAGCGCTTCTTCCAACGCCGGACGCAAGGCATTCAAGCGATACAACACTGCAAAGTCACCGAACGAGCGCTCGCCGCCGCGCTCTTTTTCGACGCGGCCGGAATCTTGCGAGAACATACTCGTGCCGCCCACCATCTTTTCGATTTGATGCACCACGTATTCCGCCTCGGCCTTCTCCGTCGGCGCCGCGTGAATCGTCAAACGTCCCGGCGTGAGCAAAGTCGGCGAGAGCGGCATCGCGACACTCGCACTGCCGGCGTCAATGACCTGCGTCGACGCGGAAAGAATCGTTGGCGCCGAGCGATAGTTTTCCGCCAATCGCAATTCAGTCACGCCGTCAAAATCTTCTTTGAAACGCGAGAAATAAGTCACGTCGGCGCCGCGAAAACCATAGATCGCCTGATTGGGATCGCCGATGGCGGTCAGCATCGCTTGCGCGTGAACGAGCAGTTTGAGCAAACGATGTTGTGCCGGATTAAGGTCTTGATACTCGTCAACAAAAATCCAGCAATAGCGCTGATGGATTGCGTTTTTCACCGTCTCATTATTTTCGAGCAGTCGAATCGCCTCCACCAAAAGATCGTCGAAATCCAATTGGCCGCGCCGCCGCAAAGCCGCCTCGTAGATTTCGCGAGCGGCGTGCTCTTCGGCGCCCTTTTCGTCAATTGCTTTCCCTCTTGAAATTTTTTCCAATAAATTCCCGCGCTCGGCTGCGCTCCTCGCCGGCCACAGCGCTTTGGCCAATTCGTGCTGCTCTTCTTCGCCAATAATTTCAAAATCCTGAGGCAGATTAGCTTGCTGGTGATGCTCACGCAATAGCCCAAGGCAAAACGCGTGAAACGTTCCCACCGTCATCTTTGCCGCGGCGGAGCCAACTAATTTCATCACGCGCTGCCGCATTTCCTCGGCGGCTTTGTTGGTAAAAGTAATTGCGAGAATTTCTTCGAGCTTGGCAAAACGCCCGGCCACGTAAGCAATGCGATGCGCCAGCGTGTGTGTTTTCCCCGTGCCCGGGCCGGCGACGATGAGCAAATGGCCGCGGCCGTGCCTGACGGCTTGCTGCTGTGAAGGATTCAGGTTGATTTCGGATTTCGGATGGTGGATTGCGGAGGCAGTCTGTTGGATGCTAGTTATTGCTTGTTTACTATTCGTACCCGAAGATTGATACAACTCTTTTGCCTCGTCTCGAATCTTTGGGATAGTCAGCGTCTCCGTTTCCGTGTAAGTCTTTGCCTTCTGTGGTCGCTCGTCCACGTCTATCCATTCTGTCTGTGGCTCCGTCTGCGGTTGATCCAAGAGGTTGACTTGGGAGGTCAGCCGTTCCCGCTCCTCCGGCGTGAACAAATGGATCGTGCCGTATTCGCCGTCATAACCGGCCGCAATTTTTACTTTACCGGCGCGCATGCGCTTAATGCCTTCCGCGGCCACGCCGCCGGCAATGCGCTGGATATTTTCCAACGGCGCTTCGCGGAGAATAAAAAGCTCATTTCCCAATCCCGCCAGCAGGCGCTGAAAAAGTTCTTCCACGCCTTTCGTTCCCGGATTTTGATTCTTCGCCTCGCCGATGATCTCCGGCAATGGAATAAGATTTTCGTATTGCCGCGCGCGCGGTGATTTTCCACCTTTGGGGCGATCCGCCAATTCTTCGATTCTCGCCATGACGCCAATGGTGACGGGCTTGCCGCAAACCGGACAATTGCCATGATGGGCTTGCGTTTCGCTCGGATGCAAGCGAGATTTGCACAGGCGATGGCCGTCGTAATGATACTTGCCTTCCTCTGGAAAAAATTCGAGCGTGCCGAGAAAGCCGGGATCGTTCTGATCTTTGAGCGCCTGCAAAATCGCCGGATAGGAAAGCGCGGTATCGAACAAATTCGCTTCGCGCGCGAGTTTTTGCGGCGAGTGCGCATCCGAGTTGGAGACGAGCACGAAACGGTCGAGTTGCTTGAGCCGCCAATTCATCGGCGGATCGGAGGAGAGTCCGGTTTCCACCGCAAAAATGTGCGGCGTCAGATCGGCGAAACAATCTTCGACAGAATTGAATCCGCCTTTCGAGCCGAGCATGGAAAACCACGGCGTCCAAATGTGCGCGGGAATGAAAAAGGCGAGAGGGTCGGCCTCGAGCGTGATTTCGAGCAGATCGCGCGAATCCAAACCGAGAATCGGCCGGCCATCCGAGCGAATGTTGCCGATGGTTTCGAGCTTCGCTTGAATTTTTCGCGCCGTCGCTATGCTCGGAGCAAAAATGAGATTATGAACCTTGCGAACTTTTTCGAGGCGTTTATAGATGTTGGAGATTTCCGTCGTTAACAGAAACCGCACTTCCGCACGGCAGGTTTTGGGAACTTCGGCAGCAGTCGTGCGCGCAAATTCATCCTTCAATTTAAACAAACCGTCTTCTGTCGGCTCCAGCTTTTTCTCCACTTCATCCAGCCAGCCTGGGTGCGTAAAATCGCCGGTGCCAACGACGGTCACGCCCTTGAGCTGCGCCCATTTGCTGAGGTGTTCGAGATCAAGCTGCTTGCTGGTGGCGCGCGAGAAATGCGAGTGGAGATGCAGGTCGGCGACGAATTTCATTTTATGTGGTCTCGATTGTCTTTGTCCGGTTGATATGCTACAAAACGCCGGACTGAATAGCAAGACAAAAATTTCCTCTTGTTCAATTCCCTCGTTCTGCGTAAATTGGTTTTAATGAATGGACTCGAGTTGTTTCGCCTCGCTTTTCTGCGGGTGACGTTGCTCGATGTGCTCGACATTTTCATCATCGGCTACGTCCTCTATCGGTTTTATTTATTCATGCGGGGCTCGCGCGCGGCGCAGATGGCCGTGGGCTTGGTGCTGATCTTGTTCGTTTCCTGGCTGGCGCACCTATCCAACATGAGCGGCATCAGTTGGATTTTTGCCAAGCTCGAAACGATCTGGCTCATCGCCTTCGTCATTTTGTTTCAGCCGGAGCTTCGCCGCATGTTGGTGTACCTCGGCCAAAGCCCGCTGATCCGCTTTTTCGTCAAAGTTTCCGGCGGGCGGGCGATCGACGAGATCGTGCGCGCGGCGCAAGAGCTGTCCCGGCTGCGCTACGGCGGCTTGATCGTTTTAGTGCGCGACGACAGCCTCAAAGCCATCGTCGAGACCGGCATTAAAATTCAAGCCGAAGTTTCGTCGGCCTTGCTCGTCTCGCTGTTCAGCCCCAAGTCGCCGTTGCACGACGGCGCCGTGGTCATCGAAAACGACGTGATCGTCACGGCAAAGTGCATTCTGCCGCTAACGCAAAACGACCGCATCGACAAACGCCTGGGGACGCGGCACCGCGCTGCGGTCGGCCTATCGGAAGAATCCGATGCCGTCGTGCTCGTGATTTCGGAAGAGACCGGCAAGCTTTCGATTGCGATGGACGAACGTTTGCTCTTCGATCTTAGCATCGACGAAGTTGAGAGCATTCTCTTGGCGGCGTTGCGGCCCAGTCCACGCGCTTGAAATCCGATTATTTTATAGCCCACGTTGCGTCGCGCTGACTCAATCGTATTTCTTGTTCCACGCCGAGACATTCCCTCCCTTTCTATCCAGCCGTAAGTGTCGATTTTTAATGTGTTTTTTTTCTCCGCTCGCTGGCACCAGTTTTGAATAGAGTTTTCTCATCATTTTTTAACGCAACTTCGACCAATTACAATAACGATATCAATCGATGCGCCGGCGCTGAACCGTCACGTGTGCACGAAAATTTTGTCTGGAACCGCTTATGGAATTGGGCGCATTATCGCTTTACTCGAACAAGTCATTTTCGAATATTTTTTCTGCCGATGTCATGCCGCCACCGCCGGAGACGGAGAATTTCGCCAAGAAAAAAATGCGTGAGCCGGCTGACGGGTTAATCGACGAGACCTGGGTGCCGATGTCCGCTTTTCTCGACGCCATGCAAGAGGCCGTCAGCGGCGTCGACGAGTATTTGTGCGTGAAATATTGGAACACGCCGATGGCGCGTCTCACCGGCGTGGCGCCGGAAGAAGCTTTGCACCGGCCGCTCTTTTCGCTGCTGCCGCGTGATTTTGAGCGCCACCTCGAAGCGAATCTCCGGCAGCTTTTTTGTCAGCAAACGCCTCGCCATGGCGAAGCCAAGGGGCAAAACGCCGAGGTGGTCGAGGGCGAATTTGCCCAAAGCCACGGCAACAGCGAGTTTTTTGATTTCTCCTATCGCATGCGCATTCTGCCGACCAGCGGCAATCGCGGCCTGGCGATCCTGACGCTGCGACCGGCTTCGGAAAGACGCCGCCTGCAGCGCCGCCTCAAGCCGCAAGAACCTCTCGGCTTGCTCGGCACCTTGAGCGCCGGAATCGCGCAGGAGCTCACCAATCCTTTGGAGGCGATTTGCAGCCGGATCGATAACATCATTTTGCTCGCCGGCAATAACTGGGACGAGCGCCTGGAAGACGACTTGCACAGCATTATCACCGAGGTCTACCGCATCAGTTATCTCGTCAACAATATTTTGACGCTTTCAAGCCACCAGGCTTTTAGCGTGGCGCAAGTGGATATCAATCACCTCGTGCCGGAAGCCATCACCTTGTTGGAGCACACGCTCAACCGCAAGATCGCCTGCGCCACGGCCCTGCAAGAGGGTTTGCCGTTGGTGAGCGGCGATCCGGTTTTATTGCAAACGGTGCTGCAAAATATTTTGCGCTACGCCGTCGAAGCCTCCGGCGACGACACGGTGCCGAAAGTTCAGACCGTTTTGATGGACTTGCCACCGCATGGCGGTCGCCAGGCACGTGGAAATTCACCCAAGCCTGCACTTGAGAAAGACAACAAGAAACCAGCGCAGCAACTCGTCATTAAAATTGAAGACCGCGGCGCGGTGATGGCGCCGCCAATTCTCGCGCAGTTGTTCGACCCGATTGCCAGCAGCAAGCAATTCGGCATCGCGGTCGGTCTTGGCTTGTTCATCAGCAAGAAGATCATCGAATCTCACCGCGGCACGTTGCAAGTGAGCAGCGAGCCGGGGCGGGGAACGATTTTTACGATAACGTTGAACGTTTGAGCCAAGCGCCGCGCTCCGAATGTAGTCAATGGCCGTAGTATCAAGTCATTGCAGAAAAAGCAAAGACATTTAGCTCACGGAATGGAACACAGAAATAAAAATTTCAGGGGTTATAATTCATTTCCGTGAGCTGTTCCAATTCCGTGAGCTAATAGCCTTCTGGGTTGCGGTTCGTCCGCGTCAGGGTAGCAACAAGCCCCGAGTTCCGTCAGGAATTTCGGGGCTTGTTTTTTCGGAGAGTTTTATGTAGATTTAATGGTGAGAAATCATCATAACCAAAAGGATTGGCTCGCCATGTTGATCAAACACGAAAAGGACTGCAAAGAAATCATCGCCAACGACGGCTGTCGCTTGCGGGAATTGTTGCATCCGGACCGCGATGCGGCAGACATTTCCTACTCGTTGGCGATTGCCTACGTCGATCCCGGCAAATCGACATATCCGCATTATTTGCGGCAAACGGAGGTGTATTTTATCCTGCAAGGCATCGGCCGCATGCACCTCGGCGACGAAACGCAGGAAGTGCACGAAGATGATATAATCGTCATTCCCAAGGCAAAAGAGCAGTGGATCGAAAACATCGGCCAGAATGTGCTGGTGTTCGCGGCGATCGTAAACCCGCCGTGGCGCGCGGAAGATGACGTGCGCGCGTAACGCAGACGGCCACTGAACTTTGCGCTTGCATTTCGGGGATTTTTTGTTATTTTGTTCAATAATAAACATGCCAAATTGATTGAAAGGAGGCCTTACATGATCCGAACCCGTTCCGCGCGGCGCCGACGAAGAAACCGGCGGCCGCTTTAGCGAGTTGTTCGTCATCCCGGCAGCCGGCGGCGCGCCGCGGCAATTTACCTACAAACCCAATACTGCCGGCGCGCCGCAGTGGTCACCGGACGGCAAGTGGATTTATTTCACCTCGCGCCGTAAAGAGTTTGACGAGCAAAGTGAAGTCTACCGCATTCCCGTCGATGGCGGCGAGGCCGAGCTGGTGAGCAAGAGCAGCAACGGCGTGCGCCAATTCAAGCTGGCGCCGGACGGCAAATGGATCGCCTACACCATGACCGACGCTGCGACTGCCGCCGAAAAGAGCGAAGCCAAGAAAGGCAACGACGTGCAAACCGTCGATAAAAATTTCAAGCAGCATCGATTGTACGTGCAAGCAGTGGGGAGCAGCGAGAGCAAATCCGTTTCCGGCGAGACGTCGGTTTGGGAGTTCGAATGGTCGCCGGACGGGAGCCAGATTGTTTTTCAAGCCAGCGCGACGCCGCGAACCGACGATTCATATATGTTCAAAAAGCTTTATGTGGGCTGGAGCAATGCTCACATGCCGCCGAAGGTTTTGACCGAAACCCAAGGCAAGCTCGGCAACATGGCGTGGTCGCCGGACGGCAAGCAAATCGCATTTCTCGGCGGCGTTGATGCGAGCGATCCGACGAGCGGCAGCATCTTCGTTGTTCCCGCCACCGGCGGTGCGGCAAAAAATCTCTCGCAAAATTACGAAGCCACCGTAACGTGGGCGGGCTGGTTGGATGCCGCCACATTAATTTTTTCAGCCACCGAACGCAGCCACACCGCGTTGAACACGATGTCCGTCAAGGATGGCGCACTCAAACGGATTGTCGATTCCGGTTATGGCATTTCAAATATCTCGGCAACCGCGGATGGCAAAACTTTGGCGCTGGCGGCCAATACGTACAAGCATCCAAGCGAAGTATTCGCCTGTCCGCTGATCACGAGAAAGATAACCCGCCTCACCAATAGCAATCCGGAATTGGATAATCTGCGCTTTTCCGGCACCAAAGAAATTTCCTGGAAAGCCAAAGACGGCCTCGAAATCACCGGCCTGTTGATGTTGCCGCTGAATTATCAACCCGGCACAAAATATCCGTGCATCGTGCAGGTTCACGGCGGACCGGAGAGCGCGTACGTCGAAGGCTGGACGACAAGCTACGTGACGTGGAGCGAGTTACTGGCGGCGCGCGGGTACGTGGTGTTCAGCCCGAATTATCGCGGCAGCACCGGACGCGGTGTGGCGTACAGCAAAGCCGATCATCAGGATCTCGCCGGCAAGGAGTTTGACGACGTGCTCGACGGCATTGATTTTCTCACGCAGTTAGGCCACGTCGATCTGGAACGCGCCGGCATCGGCGGCTTTTCTTACGGCGGCTATTTCTCGGCGTGGGCGGCGACGCACCACTCCGAGCGCTTCAAAGCCGCGTCGATGGGCGCCGGCATTGCGAATTGGATTTCTTTCACCGGCACTTCAGACATTCCTTATGAGAACTCGATGGTGCATTGGAATCTCGACGTTTTCAAGAATATGGAAAAAGCGTGGAACCGCTCGCCGCTGGCGCACGTGGAGAAATCGCAAACCGCGTTGCTCATTTGATTCTGGCCAATCTTCTCTATGCTCAAGTGCTCTTTCAACATTTTGAAGAAGACCTCAAAGGGCCGGATATGCGGGAAATCATCGCTGGTAACCAGTTCGAAGACCAAAGTGGCCGATTGGATTTCCACCGCGTTTTTGACAAATTCCAGGCTTTCATGAAATCCAAAGATGCTGCTGTCAAACATCCGGATTTCAAGGAAACGTTCGGCCAGCTTGTATTTCTGAGTTATCTGGATTTGCTGGTGAATGGCAAAGGCTGGACGTTCAAAGAAGTGCAATCCGGCGAAGGGCGAATCGACGTGATTTGCTGTTATCGCAATCAAAAGGCAGTCGTGGAACTGAAGCTGTGGTACGGCGAGCGCAAATACGAAGAAGGTTTGGAGCAGTTGGCGAAATATCTTGAGAGCGAGAGCCTGGATCACGGCTATCTCGTCGTCTTTGACCGCCGGGAAAATGCGCCGAAAGAATACACGTTTTCCGAGCACGAGGTTGCGGGCAAAAGCATTCAGGCGTGGGTGGTGTAACGATAAAAACTTATCCCCGGAATGAGGAGCCTCGGTTTGTGTCTCCTGAAAAAATTTCCTTCTCCGATCAGCACGAGGCCTCATGGCTGCGCGTTGGCAACGAGGCAGAATTGCCGGAGGCGCTGCAAGGGCTCGGGTTGAATCCACCGCGTTCGGTCGTCGTGTTGATTGGCGGCGCCTCGGGCTTGCAAAAGGAGCACGCCACTCTCATCACCCGGGCCACGGCCATGATGGCCCAGCTTGCCGACCTAACCGAAAGTGCCATTATCGACGGCGGCACGCAATCCGGCGTCATGGCCTGGATGGGGCAGGCACGCGCGCAAGCCGGCTACCGCTTCCCCTTGATCGGGGTGGCTGCTGAGGGCGTGGTCACTTGGCCCGGCGGCCCCGAAGAAAACGTTCGCACGCATTTGGAGCCAAACCACACGCATTTCATTCTTGTGTCCGGCAATCGCTGGGGCGATGAATCGCCCTGGATCGCCAAGATTGCCACGCAGCTCGCCGGCGCGCGGCCGTCGGTGACGATCCTGATCAACGGCGGCGAAATTTCCCGCCACGATGTGAAGAACAGTCTTGCAGCCAGCCGGCCGGTCATTGTTTTGAAGGGCACCGGCCGTCTTGCCGACGAGCTGGCCAACCAGCCGCTGCAGCCGTTGACGACGGTGATTGCGGCGGCGGATTTGCCGGCGCTCGCCAATCAACTCCGCGCGATTTTAGCAAGACCATAGCTCCGCGGCCAATCGCAAGACCGACACGAGTAAGGCAAGCCCGATTGCCGTCGACCGTTCACTTCGAGTGAGCGATCGGCATCATTATATTTTAAGGAGAGAGGAGCGACAAATGCCTGACGACTTTAATTACCCGCGCGAACGCATTGACGAACAGATCAATTGGCATTCCAACCGGGCAAACTGGAACAAGCGAAGATATTATATCACCGAAATCATCACTTTGGTTGCTGCCACGCTCATTCCGGTTATCAACGTGCTGAATGTGGTTTCCGAGCCGATGCTGCGCATTCTTTCCGCCTCCCTCGGCGCTCTCAGCGTGCTGGCATTGGGCGTCAACAAATTATTCAAATTCCAGGAGAACTGGCTGAATTATCGCGCCCTGGCGGAGACTGTGCGCCGGGAAAAAGAGCTTTTTCACAACGCCGTGGGAGATTATGACGTCCCGCCCGAGCGGCGAAATAAAAAACTGGTGGAACGCATTGAAACCATGTTGGCCTCCACCACTTCCAAATTCATTTCGATTCAAAAACCCGAGCGCGAATCGTCGCCAGTTTCATCGCCGCCAAGCTGGCCCGAAGAGGCTTCAAGCGTGCCGTCTCAGATTCCGTCCGAGCCGGATCAACCAGCGCCCAGTCAAATTGAAGAGATGACGGCGAGCGCGACAGAAGAACAGACTGTCGGCCCGGGCGTTCAAGCGCACAAAAACGCTTGACTTTGCCCCAATACTTGGTTATCTTTTTCGTCAACTTTTTGCTCGTCGTTTGGAGTCTGAAATGAGCTACGTACCCGATTTTGAAAACGACATTTTCATCAGCTACGCCCACATCGACAACCAGCCGCTCAGCAAAGATCAAGAAGGTTGGATCGATTCCTTTCATCGCGCTTTGGAAATTCGCTTGCAAGAGCTGCTCGGCGACCGGCCGAAAATTTGGCGCGATCCCAAGCTGCAGGGCAACGACGTTTTCAGCGACACGCTGGTCGACCAATTTTCCAAAGCCGCTCTTCTCGTTTCCGTATTCTCTCCTCGTTATGTGAAATCGGATTGGTGCAAGAAAGAGCTGCAAGAATTTCTGCAAGTCGCCGAGAAAACGAAGAGCCTCGTTATCGGCAATAAGTCCCGCGTTTTCAAAGTGCTCAAGACCCTCGTGCCGCTCGAGTTGCAGCCGCCGGAGGTGCAGGGCATGTTGGGCTACGAATTTTTTCAGGTCGACAAAGCCACCGGCAAGCCTTCCGAATTTCGGCAGGAGTTCGGCCCGGAAGCGATTCAAAATTTTTGGGCCAAGCTCGATGATTTGGCGTGGGAGATTCATCAGCTTTTGGAGATTTTGAAAAAGCAGAACGGCAAAAATGGGAAACACGCTGCCGTCGCGCCCAGCGCGCCATCCGCTCCGGCAACCGGGCCGGCTATTTACCTCGCGGAAACTTCTTTCGATCTCAAAGGCGAGCGCGACAAAATCAAGCGCGAATTCGAGCATAAGGGGTATGCGATCCTGCCGGACCAAGCCCTGCCATTGGAAGCTGAAGCCTGCAAAGCCGCGGTGCGCTCGCATCTCGCCAAGTGCAAAATCTCCGTTCACATGATCGGCGAGAATTACGGCGTCATTCCGGAAGGCGACTTCTGTTCCGTCGTGCATTTGCAAAACGATCTGGCGGCCGAACACAGCCGGGATGAGGCGGCGTTCTCGCGCCTGATTTGGATGCCGGCCGAATTGGAGGCGCGCGATCCGCGCCAGCAGGAATTTGTCGCCTTTTTGCAGAAAGATCACGAAGCCCAAAAAGGCGCCGACGTGCTGCAAACGCCGCTCGAAAACCTGAAAACCGTGATCGAGGACAAGCTGAGGGCCAAGCCGAAACTTGAAAAGAAAAGCGCAGCGGCGGCGAGAACCGGCCCGCTGCGGGTGTATTTGATTTGCGACAAAATCGATTTGGACGCCGCCAGCAAGCTCGAAGACTTTCTGTTCGACCGCGGCTTCGAAGTTTTCCCGCCCATTCTTGAAGCAGACGAGGGGGAGGTGCACGATGCGCACAAGGAGCAACTGCTGCTGTGCGACGCGGCGGTTATTTACTACGGCCAGGCGGGCGATAGCTGGTTGCGCGAAAAAATGCGCGACTTGATCAAAGCCAAAGGCTACGGCCGCGACAAACCGATGCTGACGAACATGATTTATCTCGATGCGCCGGAGACGCCGCCAAAGCAGCGCTTCCGCACCCACGAGGCGATGGTGATCAAGAACTTCGGCCCATTCTCGCCGGAGGCGCTGGCGCCGTTTCTTGAGGTCTTGAAGAGCGGGAAACAATGACAGGCAGAAAAAAATTCAACGGATAAGAAGATTCTTCCCAGTCCATGTCATTGAGTTAAGCGGCGATCAAGCAGTCCCGAAGGGACTTGTGAAAATAGCCCACCAAATTTATTGGTGGGAACGAAATTTAAACAACCCCTCGAGTCCCGAAAGGGACGAATGAAAACGGTATGTTTGCAATTTCTCAGCCGTTCTTTTCATCCGTTGACAGCTTTTATCCGTTGGGCGGTTTTTAGATTTCTATGAACGAATCAAAAACTCTTTTCAATCCCTTCCCCGGCCTGCGCCCGTTTGAGGCACACGAGAACCATCTGTTCTTCGGGCGGGACGGGCAAAGCGACGAGCTGCTGACGCGCTTGCGGCGCAATCGCTTCCTCGCGGTGGTCGGCACTTCTGGCAGCGGCAAGTCTTCGCTGGTGCGCGCCGGTTTGCTCCCCGGGCTTTATGGCGGCCTTATGACCACAGCCGGCTCGCGCTGGCGCATCGGCGTCTTTCGTCCGGGCAACCATCCCATCGGCCATCTCGCCGAGACCTTGAACGCGCCGAAGGTCTTTGGCCGGCGCGAGCAAGTTCAGCAAACTTTTACTGAAACGGTTTTGCGGCGCGGCTCGGTCGGCTTGATCGAAGTGGTGCAAGAAGCGCGCTTGCCGAGGCACGACAATTTGCTGGTGGTCGTGGATCAATTTGAGGAGTTGTTCCGCTTCAAGCAGACCTCGCCGAGCGCCGGGCGTGAGGACGAAGCGGCGGCGTTTGTAAAATTGCTGCTGGAAGCAACGAAACAGCAAAAGGCGCCGATTTACGTCGTCCTCACCATGCGCTCGGATTATCTTGGCGATTGCGCGCAGTTCCGCGACCTGCCCGAGGCGATCAACGACGGCCAGTATTTGATTCCGCGCATGACGCGCGACCAGCGCCGCGAGGCCATTACCGGACCGGTGGCAGTTGGCGGCGCGAAAATCACCCCGCGACTGGTGAACCGCCTGCTGAACGACGTCGGCGACAATCCGGATCAACTGCCGATTTTGCAGCATACGCTCATGCGCACGTGGGATTATTGGGCGCAGCATAGTAAGAGTGATGAACCGATAGACCTGCCGCATTACGAAGCCATCGGCGGTATGGCGAAAGCGTTATCCTTGCATGCCGATGAGGCTTATTATGAATTGACGACGCCACGCCGGCAGGCGATTGCGGAGAAGCTCTTCAAAGCGCTAACGGAAAAGGGCGAAGATAATCGCGAAATTCGCCGGCCAACGCTGCTGCACGATGCGTGCGCGCTTGCCGAGGCGACTGAAACCGAGGTTACCGCCGTCGTTGAAATCTTCCGTCGCTCCGGCCGCACGTTTTTGATGCCACCATCCGAAGTCAAATTGCACGGTGGGACACTCATCGACATTTCACACGAGAGCTTGATCCGCAATTGGGAGCGGCTGAAAAAGTGGGTGGATGAAGAGGCGCAATCGGCGCAAATTTATCGGCGTCTCGCCGAGACCACGGCGCTGTATCGCGACGGCAGAGCCGGCCTCTGGCGCGATCCGGATTTGCAGATTGCGTTGGCTTGGCAAAAGCAGAACCGCCCCAACCAAGTTTGGGCGCAAAGATATAATCCGCAATTTAGCGAGGCCAGTCAATTTTTGCAAAAAAGCCAGGTGACGCGCGATGCGGAAATTGCGGAGAAAGAAGCCATCCGGCAACGCGAACTGCAACAGGCGCAAGCTTTGGCAGAAGAACAACGCCGGCGGGCTGAGGAGCAGGCGAGAGCGGCGGTGCGTTTGCGACGCCGGGCGGTTGTTTTGGCTTTCGTCGGGCTGTTGGCAGTGGTTGCAGCAGCAGCGGCATTCATATTGTATGGCAACGCTGCATTTCAAAGACGTCAAGCTGAGGAACAGCGTCGCATTGCAGTATTGGCAAAAGCAGAAGCCGACAGCTCCGCTGCCGCTGAAAAAATCGCGAGAGAGAAAGCTCAAATCGCCGAGCAAATCGCTATTGAACAGAAAGGGCGCGCCGAGCGCGAGCGCCGGCGGGCGGATGAGCAAAGAGATTTGGCCGAACAGCGCAAGCTGGAAGCGGATAAGCGCCGGCAAGAAGCGGAAGCGGCGACGAAATTTGCCGAAGAGCAGCGGAATCGGGCCGATCAACTGCGCGAAGAGGCGGAGCGCTTGCGTGACATTTCCATCGCGCGTTACTTGACGGCGCAGGCGCCGTTGGAAGCGGACGACACACTGGCCGTGCTGTTGGCGCATCAAGCTTACCTTTTTAATGAGCGAACGCAGGGAAATCTGGACGCCGAAGTTTACGACGCGCTGCGCGAAACGCTCAACCGGCCAAGCTTCAAAGCCGGCGGCCCGGATACTTTGGCCCGCCACCGGGATTGGGGACGCGCCGTGGTTTTCGGGCCTAAAGGTTTGATGATGGCTTCCGGCAGCGCCGACAGTTCGATCAAGCTTTGGCGTTTGGACAAGGATCGACTCAACGCGCAGACGTTGCGCGGACACAACGGCAGCGTGCGATCATTGGCCTTCGGTCCGGATGGCTTGCTGTTGGCTTCCGGCGGCGACGATCACACCGTGCGGTTGTGGAATCTCAACAATCCATCTGCCGCGTCTCGCATCTTGCGGGGACATCGCGATTGGGTTTGGACTGTCGCTTTCAGCCCCGACGGCAACCTGCTGGCTTCGGGTAGCCTCGACAATACCGTGCGGCTCTGGCACGTTGATGCCGATGATGGGAAGGCCGATACTTTGCGGGGCCATAAGGGAAGCGTAAGAGCTATCGCCATTAGCACTGATGGCCGGCGACTCGCTTCGGGCAGCAGCGACAACACGGTGCGAATCTGGGACATTGCAAAACCACAGAGCAACCCGCTCATTTTAAAGCACGATGATCGCGTGCGCGCGGTGGCGTTTAGTCCGGATGGAAATTATCTTGCCAGCGGCGATGATGAAAACCGCGTCTGGCTGTGGGATTTGCGCCAACCGGACGAAGCGCATCGCTGCGAGTTCCGCGGCCACAAGGGCGCGATCAACGCCCTGGCTTTCAGTCCGGACGGCAAGGTTCTCGCTTCCGCGAGCGCTGATGGCACGGCAAAATTGTGGGAGGCTAAGAATGCTGAAATCGGGCCGCTGGCTTCGCTGCCACACGACGCTTGGGTGTGGTCGCTCGCTTTCAACCGCGACGGCACGGAGCTCGCTACCGCCAGTTCCGACAACGCGGTGCGTCTCTGGGTGACGCGCCTGGATATTCTCGCTCAGCGCGCGCGCCAGGAAGCCAAGCGCAATTTGACGCCGGCAGAAAAGGAAAAATATATCGGCGGCAAGGCCTCGTACGAGCAAAGCCCTCGCCGCAACTAAAAATTAATCGCTCACTGAATTGGCTGCGCCCGTAGGGAACTCACGGAATTAATCTTTTTCTGTGAGAGTTCTATTTCCGTGAGCCCAAAATTTTTGCTTTTCTCACAAAGATATCATTTAAAAGAGCCTGCTGCCGTAGGCGGCCAACGGATGAGAAAAATGAAGCATAAAATCAGCATGTTCCTTTGCCAGTCAAGCGGTTTTCTGCTTTCGCCGGGCCTGGCAATTTTGTTGACGATATTCAACGTCGCGCCGGCATTAGCGCAAGCGCCCTGCCGCGATGCGCTGGAACGCGCCGAAGATCAATATGACGCCGGGCAATATCAACGGGTGATTGCGATCTTGCAGCCATGCCTGCCCAACGAGGTTCCAACTGCCGGTCAGCTTCGCGCTTACAAGCTGCTTGCCCTGGCCTATTTGTTGGCCGATGATAAAGGCTCGGCCAAAACGCCAGTGCGGGAAATGTTAAAGCTGAACCCCCGGTTCGAGGCGGATGCCACCCAAGACCCGCAATCGTTCGTCGATCTGGTGAATGAAGTGAAATCCGAGATGCAGCGGCCGCGCAGCAAAAAATGGCTGTGGATCGGCGGCGGCGGCTTGGTTGCGGGCGCGGTGGCGGCTTATTTCATTTTTAGAGAAGAAGACTTACAAGACCTGCCTTTGCCGCCGAATCCGCCGAGGTAACGTAGCTTCCCGATTTTCCTTATTAGAAAATATTGAAATCATTTTGCCCCTAAATTATTTTGTCTAATGCTTTTGCTTTTCACCCGTTGGGAAATTGTTTTGTCATAAACCTGTTTGGTTGCGGCTTGTCCGCGCTATGTATGGCAAATTGAAAAGGCAACTGTTTCCATGAAAAAGTTTGTAGTAGCCCCTTCAGGGGCCGGCCATTATGAGGCGACAATGCTTACCCCGCTCCACTTCCTTAATAATTTATGGAGGTGGGTCGGCGAAGGCATCACTACGAAACACCGTGGACGGATTTTATTTGCCGCCGTGCTCGTGGTTATGGCAATTGGGCAAACGAAAATTGTCCATGCCCAAACCTTCACCCGCATTACCACCGGTGACATTGTCAACGATCTTGGTGAGTCTGTTGGCTGCAGTTGGGCTGACTATGATAACGATGGCGATTTGGATATATTCGTAACAAATCTCGGCAATCAGAACAATGTTCTATATCGCAACGATGGCGGTAATTTTACGCGCATCACCCAGGGCGAGATTGTCAACGACGGCGGCATTTCCACTGGCTGCAGTTGGGCTGATTACGATAACGATGGTTATTTGGACTTGTTTGTGGCGAATTCAAGCAGCCAAAAGAACTTTCTCTATCACAATAACGGCAACGGCACTTTCACCAAAGTCACACAGGGAGCGATTGTCGAAGACGTTGCCAGTTCCGCCACCGGCAGTTGGGGTGATTACGACGATGACGGCTTTGTCGATCTCTTTGTCGCCAATCTTGACACCAATAATTTTCTCTATCGCAACAACGGCAACGGCACTTTCACCAAAATCACCACCAGTGTGATTGTCGCTGATCGTGGGGCCTCGCGTTCGGCTGATTGGGTCGATTTCGACAACGATGGCAACCTGGATTTGTTCGCCGCTAATCAAGGCAACCAGCGCAATTTTTTGTATCGCAATCTGGGCCATGGCGCTTTTGCCAAAGTCACCAGCGGCGCGATTGTCAACGATATCAATGATGCTCGCGGCAGCGCTTGGGGTGATTTTGACAACGACGGCGATTTCGATTTGTTTGTGGCCACGCAGAGCGGCCAGAACAATTTGCTCTATCGCAACGACGGCGCCGGCAATTTCACCAAGATCACCACCGGCCCGGTCGTCAATGATGGCGCCTCCTCGGAGGGCGGCAGTTGGGCCGACTTTGACAACGACGGCGATTTGGATTTGTTCGTGACGAATCTGTTCGGCGGCGTGAACTTTTTGTATCGTAATGAGGGCCAAGGCAATTTTACCGAAATCACCAACGGCGTCGTGAACGACAATGCGGGAAATAATGCCGTCGGCCATGCCTGGGGTGATTATGACAACGATGGCGACTTGGATTTGTACGTGACGAATGCCAACACCAGCAACCGGTTGTATCGCAACGACAGCATGGGCAATAACTGGATCAACATCAAATGCATCGGCACCGTTTCAAACCGCGCGGCGATTGGCGCTCGAGTCAGAGTCAGAGCCAAGATCAATGGCAACCCCGTGTGGCAGTTGCAGCAGATTTCAGCACAACCGACTTACTTGAGCCAAAATAGCCTCAATGCCGAGTTCGGTCTGGGCAATGCCACGATCATCGATTCGCTGCGCATCGAGTGGCCTTCCAAAGCGGTGACGATCTTGACCGAGGTGGCGGTGAATCAGTTTTTGTTCATTGACGAAAATCGTCCGCCAATCATGGAGGTTCCGATTCCTGACACCACGCTCGTGTTGTCTGCTGCTCCCGTCAATCTCACAATTGATCTCAGAAACTATTTCTTCGATCCCGAGGAAGGAAATTTAACCTTCTTCGCCTTGAGCACCAATCCCACGATTGCCGTTGCCTCAATCTTTGGCGACACGCTGATCGTGTCTCCTAAAGCCGTTGGCAATGCGGCGATCATCGTGAGGGCAGATGATAACCATGGCGGCGTGACGGCGGATACTTTCAACGTTACAGTCGTGAAAAAAAATACGCCGCCCCAAGCCGTCAAACCCATTCCGGATATCATTTTAGTCTTGGCCAACCCCTCTTACAGGCTCGTGGTGGACTTGAAAGAGGTCTTTTCCGATCCGGACAAAGATGCGCTGGATTTTTCAGCGAGTAGCTCGGCGCCCGTCATTGCTATGCCGAGCATAACCGGCAGCGTTCTCACCGTTTCATCCGGGAATTCGCCGGGAGAGGCCATCATCACCCTTACTGCTGATGACCGCCAAGAAAATGGAAAAGTTTCGGCAAAATTCAAAGTCACCACCGTAACCGATATCACCCGACCCAATGTCGTCAATAGAATTCCTGACCAGGTCTTGGCGCGGCGCGGCGCTTCTTTCAGGCAGGATTTGAACCGGGTATTTGCCGATGATGATTCGCCGTTCTTTTCTGTGCAAAGCTCCAATAGCTCGGTTGCAACGGCCTCGGTAGTCGGTAGATCGACTTTGCTCGTTTCGCCGTTGGAGATTGGCACGGCCAAAATTACCGTTACGGCCAATGATGGCAAGGGCGGCGCCGAGTCGACGGACTTCGCGGTGACGGTCTATGTCAGCGAAGCGCCGAAGATTGTGTCCCTTGTGATTAATCCGCCGCTGCCAAGACTCCCGGCGGCTTCTACGGATACCATCTCGATTCAAGCGGACATTACGGACGATGGCGGCTCACGCGCCATTAATACGAAATTGGTGAATTTGGGCGTGCGCAAAGGTGGCGAGGCACGATTCGATACGCTAAAATTTTCCAGGCTGCAATTTGTCAACGATGGAACGCTTCGCGTCACATGGTTGATTGGCCCGCAAACGGTGACGGAGCAAGCCTTGGAATATTTTGTCGCGGCAACCGACACGCATGGCGTTCCTGGGCGATTGCCGCTTGCCGGGGCGCGCTCGATTCGCGTGCGTGTTGGCGGCGCTGGGTTGGCGAAAACGATTGAAGACATTGGCAGCTATCGCCTCTTCTCCGTCCCGCTGGACTCGGTTGACAAATCGCCCCAAAATATTTTGGCCGATGATCTTGGAACGTATAATAAGAAGCAATGGCGTTTCTTTGAGTGGCAAGCTGATACAACCGGGAAGCCCAAAACGAACGAGTTTCCCGCAACCTCGGAAATCGCGCCTGGTAAAGCGTTTTGGCTTATTGTCAGAAACTCGGGAAGGCGCGTTGACACCGGGCCCGGAACAACGGTTCCCACCGCCGAAAAATTTCCCATCGCGTTGCGCAAAGGCTGGAACCTGATCGGGAATCCGTTCAACGTGCTCGCCGCACCTGAAGTCACGACCAAAACCGGCCGCGGCTTGGAAATTTATTCTTATAACGGGGCGTGGAGTGGCGCGCTCACCGAACAGCAATTGCTTCAGAATCCGCTCCAACCCTTTTCAGGCTATGCCGTGCTTGCCAATACTGCCGACACCCTGTTTGTCAATTCCGTAAGAGTTTCAAGGGCGGGCAATCTTCCCAAATTAGAAACCGCCACGGTGCAGCAGCCTCGGTGGTCAATTCGGCTTTTGGCGCAATGCCAGGACGCCCGCGACTGGAATAACCTGGCGGCAGTAGCGACAGGCGCTTCGCGTGAATGGGATGCGATGGATCATTCGGAGCCTCCCGGTATTGGCGAATACGTCTCGGTTTATTTTCCCCATCCGGAATGGAGTAGGCTCAGCAAAAGTTATTGCACCGATTTTAGGCCTGCGCTGCAAGCCGGCGACGAATGGGATTTTGCGATAGAAACCAACATCCGCGATGAAGTAAAACTGACTTTTGAGGGCATAGAAAATGTGCCCATCGAATACGAGATTTGGGTTGTTGATAAAGCACTGAAAATTTCTCAGAACCTTCGCCAGACGAAAACTTACTCCGTTGCCGGCCGCGGGCCAGAAAATCCGAAACGGCTGACGCTCGTGGTAAGCAAGCAAGGCAAAATGGAAGAAAAATATACCGAGTTCCAAACTGCTCCAACGAACTTCGAGCTTTCCCAAAATTTCCCCAACCCTTTCAATCCAGCCACGACGATTCGATATGCCCTGCCGAAAGCCGAGATCGTGACATTGCAAGTATTCAACCTGCTCGGCGAAGTGGTTGCCACGCTCGTTGATCACGAACAAAAAGAGGCCGGCTATCACGCCGCGATTTGGAATGGCCGCAACACTGCCGGAAACGCGGTGGCAAACGGCGTGTATTTCTATCGCCTGCGCGCCGGAAGTTTTGTGCAGACGCGGAAGATGGCGCTGGTGGAATAAAAAGCCTCGTGATCAATCACAGGGTGAGAGTTGTAAGGACGCTGCCGCGCCCTCGCTTTAGCGTTAGTTATGAGTTTGCACGTTTTAGCCTGATAACTTCATGATCAGGCTTTAAAACCAACCACAGAAGTTTCTCACGTTCCCATTTCCCACGACGCCAACCTCACGCCGTCACCCCGCGGATCACCCGGTCCCAATCGAAGGCCGGGCCGATGTCGAACTTATCGGAGCGGAAGTTGACGTGGCTGGCGATGCCGCGAAAGGTCGGAATGTCGGTGCGCGTTTCATAGCGCGAAGCGAGCGGCAGAAATCGCCGGGGAATGTTGAATCGCGCCGAGAGATAGCGCAGCAGCGTGACCAGGCCGGTGTATTGCGCCTCGGTGAAGCTCGCATAATAATTGAAGCCGCGATACGACGCTTTCCGATAATACGCTGCCTCGTTGAGGCTGCAATACACGTCGGTCGAAACGGCCGCTACCGCCGGAATGAGCATTTGGCCTTGCAGCTTGAGCGGCCCGATATTCGAGATTTCGATGCCGACGGAGCTGCGGCTCATCGGCGTGTTGCCGCCAACTGCGGTGGGGCCGAGATGATAGGCCCAATGCGTGGAGCTGAACAAATTATAAATGTTGCCGTCGCGGGCGAGCAGAAAGGCCACGGAAACGCGCGTGGCCGGGTCGGGTTTCGGCACGGTGAGCGCGCGCACGTCGCCGCGGATATAACCGGAAGTGAAGTGCAAAACCACCCGCTCCTTGGGATGCGCTTCGGCAGTGCAATAGGTTTCGTTGCCATCGGCGGGTTTGAGACGGACGACGTTGAGATTGCGGTTCTCGCCGGGTATCGGTACCGCCAACGGGCTTAACACGTGGCGGCGGCCGAAAGTATCCACGCCGTCGGCGCGGAAGCCGGCCTCGAAAGCGGGGAGATCACGCGCAAGCATCAGGCACTCCTTAATTGGGTTATCGTTAAGAAATAAAAAACCGTGTTTAAAAGCAAGCAAAAAAAATTTTAAAATAATGAGAGTTTTGAGGGCGATTCTGTGTCTATATAAATAAGGTCACTCCTTTTGGCCGGTCGTTTAAAGCACTCGTTCATCACCAATCGGTGGAATGATAGCGACCGGTCAATGACTTGCTTGGCAGTTTGATGAAAAGTGGCATTCCCTCAGTGCCGGAGGTCGCGCAGACATCTTGCCTGCGAGCGAGGACGCCTGCGCTACGTTTTCCACCCGTGAGTGCGGCATTACAAAAAGTGATAAAAAGTCGTTGCTTTTTACGAAAATATTCGTTTATTAAAAACCGTCAACGCTCTTGAATGCTGGGGACGCTTGCAGCATAAAATGTCAGAACTAAATCATAACTTTTTCAGACGGTGAGGTGAGCATGGGCCGCCGCAGACGACGCGGACTTCCGCCTTCGACTTTTGCCAGTCGCAAACAAGATTATCTCGCCAACAACGGCGAGGGGCTCGGGCTCGATGACGAGCAAAAAATCTGGGCCTGGTTTGAAAACGGGCTGGGCTACAACGGCAACAAATCCCAAAGCGCGCCGATCGATGCCACCATCAACAAGTGGTTCGTCGGCTCGCCGACCAATCCCGACGACAGCGGCTGGACCACTTCCAACGGGGTGCCGCGGCTGCACTTGATCCGCGTGCTCAAGCAGTATCCCAACGGCGTCAGCGCGGCGGATTTGAGCCGCATTCAAAATCGGTTTCACGACATGGTTTATACCGGCAACGGCAACGACATTTGGAATTGCGGCAGCAGCAACGGCGTGGCGGCGCGCAAGGCCGCGGCGTTCATCTATTTGGAAGATCACAAAGACGCCACGGTGATCTGGCCGAGCCTGCCGAATTATTGCCAGGGCAATTTCAACGGCGTCACCAGCTTCTCTTACGCCGGCAGATTTTATCAAGATCAAACCCCCTACAACGGCTACGAGATCGTGCGCGACTGGCTGTATTCGACATTCGACCGCTGGGTGGCCGCCGGCGATTGGACCGGCGAGTTCGACGCCTTTTACACGGCGCCGCTGATTTACGCTTTGTACACGCTCTACGATTTTGCGAAGGATGAGACGATGAAGCGCAAGGCGAAAATGATGCTGGACATGCTGATGCTGGATTCGATCATCAACGTCAGCAGCAACAACACCGGCGAGGCCATGCACGGCGGCATTCCCGGACGCACGTATGGGAATCAAATTCTCGGCAAGACCGAACCGTGGATTTTTTGGTATCCGGCCTGGGGGCTGACGCACGGCGGCTACAAGCATACCTGGCACGCGTTTGCGAGTTTTTACGTGGGCGAGTACGGCAAGGCTTTTTCCAGCGAGCGCATCGTTGAAGACACCGGCTATCTTTCCGACGAGCCGGATGATTATTCGCACATGGCGACGGAGTATCATTCCGGCGGCGGCAATCGCGGCAAATGGACCTACGTCACGAAGAATTACAGCCTCGGCTGCATGCTCTCGGCCAGCAACAATCGTTGGATGATCAACGTGCTGTCGCGCAACGACAAGTCGGGGTCCGGCATGCGGATTTGGATCGACCGTTATCCGCAAATACCCGGGCCGAGCGGCGAGGAATATTATTTGGAATATGGAGAATCCGGCTGTCAATATCAGAACGCGATCCTGGCGTATGGCGATAACGGCTCGAAGTATTTGCACTTTGCCGACTACAACCGCGACGACGTTGCCGGGAACTCGTTCACTGTGGATGAGCCTCCCAGCTCTGCCACCGGCTGGTGGCGTTTTTTGCGGAAGGATGATGCCGGGGGGAGCGTGGCGATGGCGGTGAAAATGGGGACGTATGCGCACGCCATCGAGATGTGCTTGATCGGCTTGGATTACAACAGCTACGATGAGTTCAAGAGCGCGGTGCAGAAGAATGCCGCGCTTTACGACGGCGAGTTTGGGACGTTCACGACGAGCAAGGGACAAAAGATCAACCGGGAGTATGACCAGGCGACGCAGCGACACTACATTCTATTGAACGGGAAGCGGGTCTTTCCGGACGGCACGCCGGACAACGGCCAGCTTGCGACGCGCTTGAAATGCGTCGATTATCGCGGCAACAAGATCGTCGATTGGAACAACAACGTGATGACGATTTTCAAGAACGGGCAGGTGGCGACTTACGATTTCAACGCTTGGACTTATACGCTCGGAGGAGACCCGCCGCCGACAGTCAGACCACCGGTGGCGAGACCGGAAATCAGCCCCGAGGGCGGCGAGTTTGCCAGCGCGGTGACAGTGACTTTGCGCACGAGCACGGAGGGCGCGGAGATTCGTTACACCACCAATGGCGCCACGCCGGCGGCCAGCTCGCCGCTTTATCAAGCTCCCTTTCTATTGACGCGCAGCGCCACGGTAATGGCGAGAGCTTTCAAAAGCGGTTTTGCAGAGAGCAGCATGGCCGTTGCCCAGTTTACCATTGCGCAGAACAACGAGCAGCCGCCGATGGTTGCAGCTCCGGAGATTAGTCCGCACGGCGGCGCCTTCGAGAAATCGGTCACTGTGACTTTGCGCACGGCGACGGCGGGCGCGACGATCGGTTATACCACCAACGGCAAGGCGCCGGATCGAAAAGCCAAGTTATACAAGAAGCCGTTTACGTTGAAAAAAAGCGCCACGGTGATGGCGAAAACTTTTACTACCGATCGCGGTGACAGCGAAGTCGCTGGCGCCGATTTTGCCGTCAAGAGCGCGTTTGCCGTCTGGTGGGAAAATTTCGCCGGCAAGTTCAAGCCGAAATGAAAAACTTGCGGCTGGAGGCTCGATGTTTGGTGCTGAATTTTGGATTACTGTTTACTGTTTACTGTTTACTGTTTACTGTTTACTGTTTACTGATTACTGTTTACTGATTACTGTTTACTAATTACGAGTTACTGATTACGCTCTAACAATCAAAGGAGGTTACTCATGGGCCGCCGCAGACGACGCGGACTTCCGCCTTCGACTTTTGCCAGTCGCAAACAAGATTATCTCGCCAACAACGGCGAGGGGATCGGGCTCGATGACGAGCAAAAAATCTGGGCCTGGTTTGAAAACGGGCTGGGCTACAACGGCAACAAATCCAAAAGCGCGCCGATCGATGCCACCATCAACAAGTGGTTCGCCGGCTCGCCCACCAATCCCGACGACAGCGGCTGGACCACCTCCAACGGGGTGCCGCGGCTGCACTTGATCCGCGTGCTCAAGCAGTATCCCAACGGCGTCAGCGCGGCGGATTGGAGCCGCATCGAAAATCGGTTTCACGACATGGTTTATACCGGCAACGGCAACGACATTTGGAATTGCGGCAGCAGCAACGGCGTGGTGGCGCGCAAGGCCGCGGCGTTCATCTATTTGGAAGACCACAAAGACGCCACGGTGATCTGGCCGAGCCTGCCGAATTATTGCCAGGGCAATTTCAACGGCGCCACCAGCTTCTCTTACGGCGGCAAGTTTTATCAAGATCAAACCCCGTACAACGGCTACGAGATCGTGCGCGACTGGCTGTATTCGACCTTCGACCGCTGGGTGGCCGCCGGCGATTGGACCGGCGAGTTCGACGCCTTTTACACGCCGCCGCTGATTTACGCCTTGTACACGCTCTACGATTTCGCGAAGGACGAGACGATGAAGCGCAAGGCGAAAATGATGCTGGACATGCTGATGCTGGATTCGATCATCAACGTCAGCAGCAACAACACCGGCGAGGCGATGCACGGCGGCATTCCCGGGCGCACGTATGGAAATCAAATTCTCGGCAAGACCGAGCCGTGGATTTTTTGGTTTCCAACGTGGGGCTTGACGCACGGCGGCTACAAGCATACCTGGCACGCGTTTGCGAGTTTTTACGTGAGCGAGTACGGCAAGGTTTTTTCCAGCGAGCGCATCGTCGAAGACACCGGCTATCTTTCCGACGAGCCGGATGATTATTCGCACATGGCGACGGAGTATCATGCCGGCGGCGGCAATCGCGGCAAATGGACCTACGTCACGAAGAATTACAGTCTCGGCTGCGTGCTCTCGGCCAGCAACAATCGTTGGATGATCAACGTGCTGTCGCGCAACGACAAATCGGGGTCCGGCATGCGGATTTGGATCGATCGCTATCCGCAAATACCCGGGCCGAGCGGCGGGGAATATTATTTGGAGTATGGAGAATCCGGCTGTCAGTATCAGAACGCGATCCTGGCGTATGGCGATAACGGCTCGAAGTATTTGCACTTTGCCGACTACGACCGCGACGACGTTGCCGGGAACTCGTTCAACGTGGACGAGCCTCCCACCTCTGCCACCGGCTGGTGGCGTTTTTTGCGGAAGGATGATGCCGGGGGAAGCGTGGCGATGGCGGTGAAAATGGGAACGTATGCGCACGCCATCGAGATGTGCTTGATCGGCCTGGATTATCTCAACTACGATGAGTTCAAGAGCGCGGTGCAGAAGAATGCGTCGCTTTACGACGGCGAGTTTGGGACGTTCACGACGAGCAAGGGACAAAAGATCAACCGGGAGTATGACCAAACGACGCAGCGACACTACATTCTATTGAACGGGAAGCGGGTTTTTCCGGACGGCACGGCTGACAACGGGCAACTGGCGACGCGCTTGAAATGCGTCGATTATCGCGGCAACAAGATCGTCGATTGGAACAACAACGTGATGACGATTTTCAAGAACGGGCAGGTGGCGACCTACGATTTCAACGCTTGGACTTACGCGCTTCAAGGAGGAGTCGTGCCGCCGGATCCGGGTCCGGGTGTAACGGAATCAGTCAACCCGCCCACGATTTCACCCTTCGGCGGAACATTCACCGGAGCCGCAACGGTCGAATTGAGCACGACGACGAGCGCCGCCCAGCTTTACTATACTACGAATGGCGACACGCCGTCGCAACAATCCACTCTATATACCGGGCCTTTTCAATTGACGGTGAGCGCCACCGTCAAGGTGAGAGGATATAAAATCGGCTTAGTCGCCAGCAGCGTGACTGAAGCCAGCTTTGTGATTGCCGCCACCGAAAAAGTGGCGACCCCGACCATCACTCCCAGCAGCGGCACTTCGATTGAGCCGGTAGTGGTTACACTCGCCACTGCCACTGCAGGCGCCGAAATTTATTATACGCTCGACGACGCCACGCCGACCCCGGAGTCAACGCGGTACACCGGGCCTTTCACAGTGAGCACGACCGCGACGGTGCGGGCCAAGGCGTTCAAGGCCGGCCTGGCGGAGAGTGACATGGCCGCGGCAAAATTCATCATTGGCCCGGTGCAGCAACCGGCGGAGATCATCATTGACGATAGTGATGCGCAAATCGTCTTAGACGGCTACGCGTGGGAGCAAGTCACCCATCTCGCCGATAGCTTCGGCGGCCGGGCGCATTGGCATTGGAACAATGCCGGCGCTTCCGCCGTGTGGCATTTCGATCTGCTCGAAACCGGCACGTATGAGGTGTTTGCCTGGTGGGGCAATGGCTATGACGGCCTCGGCGTGCAGACGCCGTACGTCATCAATCATGCGGACGGCACGGCGACGGTTTACCGGAACCAGAATGAGACGCCAGGGCAGTGGCATTCGCTCGGCCAATACAAATTCAATCTCGGTGCGGAGGGCTACGTGAAGATGCTGGACGCCTGCGGGAACACCGACCGGTTCGTCGTGGCGGATGCGGTCAAGCTGGTGCTCGTTGGCGGTGCGACGCCGAAGGCCGTGGCGCCGACGATCAGCCCGGCGGGCGGCGTTTATGAAGAGGCCGTGCAAGTGACATTGCACTCGGCAACGGCGGACGCCGATATTTATTATACCATCGACGGCACGACGCCAACGCTGCAGTCAACGTTGTACAAGGCGCCGGTGATTTTGAGCAGTAGCGCCACCGTGCGCGCCAAGGCTTTCAAGGCCGGCCTGGCAGAGAGCGATACGGCGACGGCCAATTTCATGATCGGGGTGGGGACGCAACCGGTGGAAATCATTCTTGACGATAACGATGCGAAGGTCGGCTTGGATGGCTACGCCTGGGAGGAAGTCACCCACGTCAACGACAGCTTCGGCGGCCGGGCGCATTGGCACTGGAACAATGCCGGCGCTTCCGCGATTTGGCGTCCGGAGGTGATCCAACCCGGCAGTTACGAAATCTTCGCGTGGTGGGGCGATGGTTATGGCGGCCTGGGTTCGAAGGTGCCGTATATCATTCACCACGCCGACGGCATCGACACGGTGTATGGCAATCAAAACAACGATCCCGGACAATGGCATTCGCTCGGCGTGTATAAATTCAACGCCGGCTCGGGCGGTTATATCAAGATGACGGATGAAACCAAGGAGAGCGACAGCTTCGTCATTGCCGATGCCGTCAAGCTGGTTTATCTCAGCACGCGCGGGCGCCGCGGCAGAAGAGTGAAAAGAAGACCCCGCCGCAAAATTAGCCGCGGCCGCAGCAAGGTTAAAGCCCGGCGCGCCAGAAAGAAAAGCCCGGTCAGCCGCAAGCGCCGGGTGAGCAAAGCCAAAAGCCGCCGTGGCCGCACGACCACGCGGGCGCGCCGGCGGGCGAAGATTTAAGCCATTAAGGGTTGAATCTTTGTAAAAAAGCCTATGGCCTAAGCAAAGAAGATACGCTCACGGATTGGCACTCACACGGAAGTATAAAAGATTTTTATAAATTAGTTCCGTGAGTTGTTCCAATTCCGTGAGCGCTTTATATTTTTAAGGGGTTTTTTCGGATACGAATCAGGAGATTTATGATCGAGCGCGATTACCTCATGCGGTTGATGTCGCAATTGGCTGCGGTCATGGCGAAAATTCTCGGCGCCAAAAACGCGCAAAACTATGCCGAGGCCCGGCTGCTGGCGCAGAATGCCTGCGAGCAGCTTTTCGGCTTGAACGGCGAGCTGGTCGGGAAAATGGACGCCGGCACGCTCGCGTTCTTGCTCGGTGAAAAAGAAAAGATCAAAGCCCTCGCCACCTTGCTCCGCGAAGATGGCGACATACTGCTTTTGCAGGGCAACCCGGCGGAAGGAGGCGTGCGGTACGAGAAGGCTTTGGCCTTGTATCAGGAAGCCCGGCGTGCCTCGCCTGATGGAGACGCGGACTGCGAAGCCGCCATTGCCGCGCTGGAAGGGAAGCTGGCGGAAATGGCAGCTTGAATTTCTCCTCACCGAATCAAAAGCATTTTTTGCCTTGCCATAAGGTCGCCGGCGCGCAATTGATAAAAATAAACCCCGCTCGCCAAAGTTGTGGCCTCAAATACGACGCTGTGGCGTCCCGCTTCCCGCACTTCATCCAGCAGCACCCGCACTTGCCGGCCCATCACGTCAAATATTTTCAGCGTGACTTTCTGCCGAATCGGCAGCGAAAACTCGATCTGCGTTGCCGGATTGAACGGGTTCGGAAAATTCTGGCTCAGTTTGAATTCCAGCGGTACGTTGGCGGCAGCGTCCGACTCAATGCCGGTCCGGATGCTTTTGGTTGGGTCCAAATAGGCCGTGTAAATTCCCGGGCCGGCGAACGGCGTGCTGGCAATGCTTTGCCTCTTGTCAAACGTCGTCGGTACCGGCGTCCACCGATCATTTTCCCAGCGGTGGATGATGAGCGCATCATCGGCATTGGGCTGCAACGAATCGGCATTGTAGTACAAGCTCAAAAAACCCGTCACCTGTCCCGGCGCCGGAAAGACGTCGACGGAATATACCGGCGATACGCGCCGCCAAATTTGTTGCAAGCCGCTTCTCGGTTCCGGGAAGGCAGAACCCAACACCACAATCCGGCTGCCTTTTGCAATGCCGCTTTCAATCTCCAGCCGCAACTGGCTGCCGGATGAAATGAAATCTATTTTGGCCGAATCGGCTTGATACAGCGCGAACGCGTGCGGCACGCCAAACGTCATCCCCTGCCCGTCCACGGCATGGAGCGACAATGTCGCAGGTTGAGAAATTTCTTTTGCAAATCTGGCCTCGTAGCCGCCGGCTGCCGAGACGAGCTGCAGGCTATCCGGATCATGATCATCAGAATAAATGTAAACGGCCGGAGGCGCCGCCAGTGTCTGCGCCGTGAGCAGCCTGTATGTGGGCGTTCCACCGGCATCGAATACGACCCGCGACAAAAACGGCTCGACGCCGGAAATGGTTCTCAAGACAAACGTATAATCTTCGGCGAGGCCCTTCTGCAACCCACTGCCACTTGGTTCGATGGCTTTCTTAAGGTATTTCCAATCGTCAAAGGAGCTCATGCTAAAGTGCATGATTTCGATATCATCGCCCACTTCTGCCCCCACCAAAGCAATACGCCCATTATCGTCGGCACGTCCTTGTTCGATGATTTGCCGCTTCCCATTGCGCATTCGTTGCTTGTGGATACGGACTCGCGCTCCTGGAAGGGACCGTTGTGCTTCATCCTCAATAAAAGTCCGGTGAATCATGGTATAAGCGCCGGTGGTTTTGTCGACAAACTCCATTAAATTGCCGACGGAATAATCCGGATTGTCCAGCGACTGGTTCGGGCCGGACATGATCTGGGTAGCTCCAAAACCCAGGCCCCGAGGCGTGTGCAGTTGTGGCCGGACCTCCAAGAATTTCATCAATAGCGGTTGGGTTTCTTTCTCCCAAAAATCCCAGCAGGTCAAAAGATATGCCTGAAATTGGTGGGTGTCCCGATAAGCCTGATCGACAAAGGCCGTCATTTCCGTTTGCATCTCGCCGGTTGGAGGCTCTTCATCCATAAAACCGAAATTAATGAGCGGATGAACTTTGCCTCTCTGCAAACCCCTATACTCATCGTAAAAGCCCAGGCCATAGTGGCCGAATTCGTGGACGATCGTGGAAAAATGCTTGAGCGTGTTTACGTTTAAAGCCACGTCGCCGGAGGAAAAGTTGATATTTAACCATGGCGAGTCGCCATAATGCTTCCGCGGCATGTGGATAATGCCGTCCCTCATTTTCATCCCATACAGTTGCGACTCCGGCCACTGGTCGTTGTTGGCGTAGATGCGCAGGTCGGCGTCGTTCCAAAAGCCCTTGTCATCATACACCGCCACCTTCTCGAAAAAGGCCTGGCCGTTGGAAATATCAAAGAAAAGATTGCTGGCGTTGCGAAAAGCCTGGCGCAATCCTTCGGCATATTCCGCATGGACCGGCCAATCGATGCTCACCAGAAGATTAAAGCCAAAAGAAGTATGGCTCATGTACGCCTTTGCCGTGTCGGCAATCGACGCCGGCAGCGTCTGCGCCGAGAACTTGCCGTCATTGTCAATGATAAGATTGTCGGCGTACACCGTAAACATGACGTTCTCGAAATCATGGTGATTGTCTTTCACCGCCGGTTCTCGATGCAGGCGTTTGCGAATAATGAAAGCACTGCCGGCCTGAAAATCCGGCGGCCGCAAACGCAAGAGGCCGTTGGCGTCGCTGAATTGGGTATCCACCATTTCAAGCGGAGATTCGATATTCGACAAATCGACGCGGCCAATTTGAAAATCGGTATTGGCCACGGGCCGGGCTTTATGGCGCAACGAGTCTTGATACACGCGCACGAGGAACGGCTCCGGAATTTCATTGACGGGAATTCGATGGCTGTAAAGCGTGAGCTGCGGCGTCGGCGTGTTGGTGATGCGGCAATAATAGGTGCCCTTGCCGGCAACGTTGATATTCGGAATGACGTGGATGGAATCCGTCGCGCCGGCAATTACCCGGTTGTTGAGATACCAGGTGAAAGTTCGATTCGACCCACCAACCGGCTCGATGGACAACGTGACTTTATTGCCTTCGCGGTCGGCATAAATTCTCACGCTGTCTTGCGGATCGTAATCGAAGTTGAAAGGCATGGTTGTTTTCACCGCCCCGAGATTTCGCTCGATATCGTCGAACCTCAAATTGTTGCCGAAGACGTGCAACTGTTCCAGCGGCGTGTCGTCGGTGAAATCAGGCAAATCCAACAGTTGATTGTTCTGCAGCCGCAATTCGTTCAGCCGCCCCAGCTCGCGGGGGACATAGAGCAGACGGTTGTTGCCGCATTGGAGGCTTAAAGATTTTGGCAGATTCCCCAATTCCTCCGGCAGCCAATGCAACTGGTTGCTACTCAGTGATAAAATGCTCAAGGTTTTTGACTGGCCAAGCCCCGGTTCAACACTGGTGAAATTGTTTCCAGCCAGATCTAAAACTCGCAGATCGGGCAACTGCCCAAATTCCCCGGGCACGGCGCCGGTCATTTGATTGAAATTCACATAAAAATACTGCAGTCTTTTCAGGAATCTCACCGAGCGCGGGATGGTGCCGGTGAGATTATTGCGATCAAGATCCACGTGTGCCACCTTATCGATGGTGTGGAAAATGTCAGGCAGGGTGCCGGTGAGATTGTTGCTTCCCAGGGAGATCACCAACACCCGCTTTTTATTCTCTCCGGGTGGATTGCCGGCGCCAACGCCATGCCATCGCTGCAGAGGCACGCCGGGCTGCAGCCAGCCGGTGTTGTTCGTCCAATTCGGGCCGCCGGTAGCGTGATACAATTGCACCAAGGCCAGAGAATCGGCCTCGGTGACTGAAAAGGAACTTTGGGCCCGCGCAGAGAAAGGAATAATCCAGAGCAACAAAGCGGCGATGATTTTGAAATTGTTCATGTTCATCCTCCTGTTTGAATAGGATTCTGAGAATAAACTTCTATGAAGCCGTCACCGCGAGCGTTTTTCAGCCTACGGCCGTAGGCGAAGCAGTCTCTTGCTGGCGAGAAGATCGCTTCGTCCCGCAAAAGACGCGGGAACAAATGGTTTCTTAGGGAAAAAATTGGCTTGGCTCACGATCCGGCACGGATCGCCGCCGCAGGTCTCGAGGCCATCGCTGAACAAAACGATGGTGGTCGCGCCCGGCCCGGCTGGTGCCGCCTCAAAAGCTTTGCGGATCGCGCCGGTAATCGGCGTCATGCCCTTCGGGTCGAGGCCGTCGATTTGCTGCGCCAGCGCGGCTTTGTTCAACGCCGCCGGCGGCGTGATGATTTCGATATCTTCGCAATCTTTCACTATTCTCATTCATCCTTCACCCGGCTCTTCTATCATGCGAGCTTTTGCAGCCATCTTTTGAAAAACACGTCACTCAAAACGATCAACCCATTTTCGCGCTCAACCAGGCTTTTTTCGATCAGCGCGGTGAACGCCTTTTGCACGGAAGAGGGCGGGCCCAAACCGTGCACCGTGAGGAAACGGTGGGAAAAAATCTTTTGCTGTTTGTGCTCGGAAGCGTTGGCAAGCGCCAGCAGCAGCGCCTTTTGTTTGCGTGTCAGGCCATCCCACAGGGCGAGATACAGGGAGCGTTCGCGGTCGATAACGCCATCCACTGCTCTGGCGATATCTTTTTCGCCGATTTCCGGCTTATCAATACAGTCATCCCAGAGCACGTGACAGAGAAATTGCACATAGTACGGATGGCATTCGGTGATTTCGACAATTCTGGCGGCAATTTTTTTGGAAACTTTGAGCTTGCCCTGGCGGAATTTGGAAAGTATAAAAGGAACCAGCTCTTCTTCCGCGATCCTTTTCAGCGGCAGATATTTTCCGCTTTTATAAAAAGGGCGATTAGGGTCGGTAAACATCGGCTCCATCAAGTGCCGTTTGCTGCCGAGAAAAATGTAACTGACGTTGCGATGGCTTTGAAAAGCGGCTCGCATCGCCTTTTCAATTTCGTCATCTTCGTATTGCAGAATTTCCTGAATTTCGTCGAGAACCACCACCGCATTCATGCCATGCCGATCCGCATATTTTTTGACCGCTTCCAGCAAGTCATCGAGATATAACGAGGCGCGTTTCGTGCGGTCGTAGTCGAATTCGAACTCCGGCGAGCCCGGATCGCCTTTGATGACGATTTTCGGGATAAGGCGCGGAAACAATTCCTTCAATATTTTGAGCTTCGCTTCCACTTTGCCGGCCAGCGCTCTGGCGACGGCGGCGGCATAAAGCTCGAGAAACTTTTCCTTGGAAACAGCGGGATAAAGGTCGACGTAAACCGCCGCCGTGCGCTTGTTATCCAATTTTCTCAGCACCTGCTTGATGAGCGAAGTTTTTCCATGCCGGCGAGGCGAAAAAATGATGACATTCACGCCATTGTCAATGTCACGAATCAGTTCCGCGGTCTCGCTTTGCCGGTTGCAAAAAGCTTCGTCTGCCGCTTCTTCACCATAGACGAAAGGATTGCGCATAAAGGCTCCTTAAAATTATCCAATTAGCGTAATGCCGCTCAGATAAAAATAACCGCTTCGCATGAGAAATCAAAGCGATTTTTAAATCGCGTTCCAAAAGGTGGGGCTTCGTGCAAGGGTGGAGCAGCGCAATGGATTTTTTCCAGCACCGGCGCATTAGCCGGAATTTCCGTCTGGCCCGTAATCGCACTAATCGCTTGTGTTGCCGGTGATTACACCCCGCGCAGCTTTTCCAGCCTTGTCTTCGCTTCAATCAACTCCGGCAAATCCTCGTCGGCGCGTTTCCACAGCTTGAGGAATTTTTCGTATTGTTGCCGGGCCTGGTCGCGCGCGCCTTTTTGTTCGAGAATTTTACCAAGCAACAAAATGCTTTTGGGATGATAGATCGCGCGATGCGGCGTCTCGACCGTGCTGTAAATGTCTATGGCTTCACGCGCGTTTTGCTCGGCCTGGTCGAGTGCGCCGTTTTTATACTGGCACGCGGCCAAAGAGTAGAGCATGGATAACATCACGAACGGCGGCGTGCGCCCGCTTTGCCGCGCGATGGCGATGAGAGAATCCGCGGCCGCGCATTCACCTTTAAAACAAAGTATGTTGGTGCGAACAAACATCTGTATCGGCAGCGCCGCGAGCATGGCTTCAGCCTCGTTCGGCCTGCCGGCAAAGACTTTGAGATTAGCGACATCGCCCAAATAGAAAAAGGGCAGATCGCGGCGATGTTCATAAGGCTGATTCTTCGCGATTTCTTCCAATGCCTTCGCGCCGTTTCGCCAGCCCCAAATCCAGGTCCAGGCTTTGATCATTTGATACGTCACCGCGCCGGCGGTGTCTTGTCTGGCCCAGGCTTGCACAATCACCTTGTCGAAAACCTGCAACGTTTCTCGATAACGGCCCTGGTAGGGATAGAGAAAAATCAGCCGCTGATAGCCCAGTTGTTTCTGCGCCGGATCAGCGCTTTGTGCGATGGCGGCCAACAGTTCCTGCTCGGCGGCCTCGTAATTTTCCAAATAGGCGTGCAGCATGGCGAGCACGGAAGGCCTGACGCCGGGACGCGCTTGAAGTTGCGGCGACTGTCGGGCGTTTTGCAGCGCCAGCGCAAAGCTCCCGCCATGCGCTTTAAGATCGCAATAAAAATTCGTCAATGCTTCAGTATAATGAAAGTTCGTGCGCTGGTGCGCCGGATCGAGCGCCAAAACTTTGTCAAAATACGCCACCGCGGTTTTGTAATCTTGGCTATGATGTGACCAATCACCGATGTTGAAGAGCATCTCTTTGTCGTTCGGATAATGTTGCTCCATCTCTTTGAGAATGGGAATGCCGGCGGCAAAGCTTTGCTCCTGCCGAACTTGTTCGGCGCGAACCAGATAACGCTCGCGCTCGGGAATGCGGTCGAGGTAAGCCAGCGCCTTTTGCATCGGTTCCTGCGCCAGTTGCTCGTAATTCCAGCCCATCGCATACGCCAGGCGATAGTAAGCCAGCCCAAACGTCGAGTCCAAAGCAAGCGCCCGGCGAAATTCATTTTTGGCGAGATCGAACTGCAGGCGATTGAGGTATTCTTCGCCTTTGAAATAATGTTGGTACGCTTCAAGATTGGGCGTGGTGACTTGCACCACCTTTTGGCTTATCACCTGAACCTCTTCCTCTTTTTCGCGCAAGCCTTTGCGGGTTTGATCCGACAGCCGGTCGATCATCGCGGGAATTTCTTCCTGGCCTTCATCCTTCTCCTGATGCGTAAAGAGAAAATTATTTTGCACCACGTCCAATACTTTTATATCGATAGTATAAACGTTTCCGAATTTTCGAATCGCCGGCAAAACCAGCGCATTGATGCGCGCCCGCCGGCAGATTTCTCTTCCCAGATTTTCATCGATGACGCCGGCCTCCGGCTTGTTCAACTGTTGTAGCACGTCGAACATGCGCGAGCGCGGCATCACGGAAAGCTTGCGCGATTGTTCCAGCGCAGTGATGAGCATGCCGGAGAGGGCATCAAGCTCCTTCTCGCCGGTGTAATTGACGAAATCGGCGACGGCAACCGGAATGCGCTCCGGATTCTTTTGTTCTCTTCCGAAAAACCAATAGGCAGCCGTTAGCAAGAGCATAGCAATTGCAGCCGCTGCCGGTTTAATGAAACGGGTGTTTTGTGAAGAGGGTTTTTGTCTCGAACGAGCCACGGCCGGCGAGTTGGCATTTGCCGGCTGTGACCTCACCGCGTGCAAATCTGCAAGCAGCGCCTCGGCATTGGGATAGCGGTTGTCGCGCTTTTTTGCCAAAGCCTTGCCGATGATTTGCTGGACCTCATTCGGCGCCTCGGGGCGCAAATCAATAATCGGAAGCGGATTTTCATTAAGAATGGAGTACGCCACTGCCGCTTCGTATTCACCGCGAAATGGCAATTGTCCCGCGAGCATCTCATAGAGCACGACACCGAATGACCAAATATCGGTGCGGTGATCAACCTCTTCGCCGCGCGTCTGCTCCGGGGACATGTACGCCGCCGTGCCAAGCGTCATGCCGGCTTTGGTGAGATGCAGCTCACCGCCAATCTTCGCAAGGCCAAAATCCATGATCTTCGCCTGACCGTTTTCCGTCACCATGATGTTGCTTGATTTGATGTCGCGATGCGTGATGCCCTTGGCATGTGCGGCTTTCAGGCCTTCGGCGATTTGCGTGGCATAAGCGAGAACATTATCAATTGCCAATTGATAATTGTCAATTAACAATTTTCTTAATTCCTGCCCGTCGACGAACTCCATCGCGATGAAAGCTCGCCCCTCGACCTCATCAATTTCATGGATGGTGCAGATATTGGGATGATTCAACGCCGCCGCCGCTTGCGCCTCGTGAATGAAGCGGGCTTTCTCCCTCTCGCTCGCGATGATTGACGGCGGCAGAAACTTGATCCCGCCACGGCGGGATTGAGCCTGGTATCCTCGGCTTTGTAGACCACGCCCATGCCGCCTTCGCCGAGTTTTTCTAAAATTTTGTAGTGAGAAACGGTTTGGCCGATCATGGCATCCACCAGCCTTTTCTGAAGTTTTCAAATATGATAATATACTTGATTTTTCGCAAAAAGTATATTAGCTTTTATTGGGCCACAAGAGAAAAGCCCATGCTTTGCGAATTCGGCAAAGATGTGATCATCCATTGCGCCCCAAAATCTAAAAATGAGAGAGCGAAAAATGAAGTTTAGTCGCATCACCGTTCATCCTGACCAAATGGGCGGTGTGCCCTGTGTTCGTGGTTTGCGCATTCCTATCGCAACTGTTGTTGGTATGGTCGCCAACCGCATGACCGACGAAGAGATTCTGCGCGACTTCCCTGATCTTGAACCGGAAGACATTCACGAAGCGTTGTTATTTGCCGCGCAAGCTGTGCGCGAACGCCAATTGCCGGTGATGGAGATGGCGTGAGATTTCTTGTCGACAATGCCGTATCCCCATTTGTTGCGCGTGGCTTGACCGCAAACGGGCACGATGCCATACATGTTCGCGACCTGGGAATGGCTGCGTCACCTGATCCGCCCATTTTCGAGTTGGCCGCGCAACAAGACCGAATTTTGATCTCCGGAGACACTGACTTTGGCGCGCTCCTGGCGTTTCGAGAATCGCCCAAACCTTCTTTTATCCTATTTCGGCAGGCGGATAAGCGTCCAACCTCCCAACTTAGACTTTTACTTGCCCATCTCCCTCAGTTGGAAAATGACTTGTTGGCCGGATGTGTGGTTGTGTTCGATGACGCACGGATCAGAATTCGGCCATTGCCCATTATAAAACCCTGAGAATGGTTGGAAAGGTAAATCATTCACCTCACACTTTCACCGTCCTCGCAGCTTCGCCAGCCGCGTTTTCGCTTCGATCAACTCCGGCAGATCCTCGTCGGCATGTTTCCATTGCCCCAAGGCTTTTGCATAATATTCGATGGCTTTCGAGGTCTCTCCTTTTTTCTCATAAAGCTTGGCCAGACGGAAATTCACTTTTGAGCGTTCGTAGAAATAATCAAAATAGTCGCCCCCGAAATAATCGTAATTGCGCAACAGAATGGCATCATTAAAAGTGAGATATTCCTTAATTGCACTTTCAACGTCATTAAGCAGTCTGTGCGTGTCAGCAAGTAAAGCACGATAACGCGGACAGTGGTTTCTTTTACCAGGCGCTCTTTCTAAGGCCTTCTGAGCCGCCTCTCCGTTCCCGCGTGCCACGTGGACTTCGGCCTGCAAAAGATGGGAAAATTCCG